>Ga0209107_10000173_pt1 | contig 37974 bp, 27 predicted proteins | sample LakErihyJuly2011_2_FD_187460 | JGI IMG/M metagenome (GOLD analysis project Ga0209107, IMG submission 187460) | Freshwater microbial communities from dead zone in Lake Erie, Canada - CCB hypolimnion July 2011 (SPAdes) (version 2) | ecosystem: Environmental > Aquatic > Freshwater > Lentic >...
CAGTTGATCTAATGATAGTTATATCGAACGATTATAGGCAGTTTAAGTCAGTAATATGGGATATTGGAAGAAGATGTAATTTTGATTGTTGGTATTGTGCTCCAAACAGTCATAATAATTTTGCTTCTCAACTAAATTTTGATATGCTGGAAAATTGTTATAATAACTTAAACAATTTCTGGATGAAGGATGAACGAACTAAATTTTCAATAACTGGTGGTGAACCAACTGTTTACAAAGACTACTTGCCGTTTGTAAAATTTTTAAAAGAAAAAGACCATATCATTAACACAACTACCAACGGTAGTAATACTCCTGCATACTATGCTGAATTGGCAAAATACAGTGATGTGGTGTTTAGCATACATTTAAGTTATGTGAAAAAACTTGGCTTGGATAAATTCACAGATGCTGTCGAAGCTGCACTGTTGACTACTGAACAGGGCATAGCAAACGACACTGTGGCAAAATACAACCATATAATTGTTAGAATAATGTTAGATCCGGGCAACTTAGAAACAGCCAAAGAATCTTATAACTCTTTTAAAGAAAAGTTTAGTAAGTACAAAAACTTCTTGTTATCAGTTGATGTAGTTCATGAAGTTCATAACAAAGAATTATTGAATTATACCAAAGAAGAACTGGAGTGGGCAACTGGTATGGAACAATAAAATGACAAACAAGAGCGAACGTATCATATTGCACGACAGTAAGTTTGGTAAACTTTCTTATCATAAACGATTCAAACAACAATTTGAATTTCCGGGCAAGGAATTGTTGTGCCACATGCCTTTTACCTATGCTGAAGTAAGAAGACACGGCACTGTAAACATATGTTGCCCGCAATGGAATCCGGCAGAAATTGGTAACGTGTTGACAGATGACCTGCGTGACATCTGGCTTGGCGAAAAAGCCAAGACTATAAGAAATACTATACTTGACGGTAGTTATTCTTATTGTAACTCTGAAACTTGCCCCAACATACAGAACTGGCAAACAGGCGGCTTGTGGGACAATACCGAAAGCAATCAAACTGAACTGTTCCAATCAATACGTCAGACACCGTCGCACGTTCATCTAGTTATTGATCATAGCTGTAATTTACAATGTCCATCATGCAGAACTGATAAAATAACTCAACTGGATGATGATAATAAAAACAGCGGACTACTTGTTGCTCGTAAAGTTTTTAATTCAATGTTTAAAGAGCCGCACAATGAACATAAAACAATAGGCATGGATGGTAGTGGGGAAATTTTCAGTTCAGAAATGTACAGAGAATTATTTGAAACTGAACAGATTTTTACACACACTGATTTGTGGCCAAACTTAAGATTTAATCTGTCAACCAACGGCACTATGATGACTGAAAAAATACAGAAAAAATACAAAGTGTTTTTTGATCACATAAAGAAAATTGAAATAAGTATTGATGCAGGCAACGAAGATAGCTATAAAACAGTAAGAGTAGGTGGCCATTGGGACTTGTTGTGGAAAAATCTGCATTATTTGTACAACACAATAAAAAATAAACCCAATGTGGAATGGCAGTGGAACTTGATTGTGCAAACTCACAACTTTGAATCTATTCCTGAATTTTTAAATTTGGCAAATCAATTTTCAGAAAAGAGACCTAATTTGAACTTTTCAAAAGTATTAAATTGGGGCACATGGACTGAGGAAGAATATGCAGGACACGCTATACATTTGCCAACTCATCCGGGGTATAAAAGATATCTCGAGGTATTGAACGCAACCGGTTTAAATCGTTTAAAATGAAAAGAATATTGGCATTTGGAGATAGTTTTGTAGTGGGTGATCAAGATGATTTTGGTCCTCAAGATTTTAATTATAACCCAGAATATCCGCCAACACACAACATGTCATATGACGACCGTTTTGAATATTTAAAAAATCATGTTAGTTTTGTAGCATTGTTGGCCAAAGAATTTGATTGTTCATTAATAAATTTTGCAGAACGTGGATGTGGCAATTATGTACAACTAGACAAACTGCTAGCATTTATTGAAGAAGGAAAATTAGAACAAGGTGACTTAATACTTTTTGGAATCACAAGCACATTGCGTGATAGAAATTCTGTTCCGTCTGTAGACGGACATTATCCAATTGCAGTGGGCGAGATGAAAAATAAAGGGTATGTTGATCGATTTGATTTATTTTATGTACTGTCTGCATTGGATGCAATATCAAAACGATGTAATATAACTATAATAAAATTTAATTTGTTCGATAATCCAATGTGCAATAGTTCTTCCAATTTGAATTTTAATTTTGAAAACTTCATTGGGTTTAATTTAAATGCAAATACATTAGTTAATATATTGAACGATGACTGGGGAGCTGATATTAGCAGGCCGGTGTACCATACCCAAATTAAACCTGGATTACATTACAAACAGTACTATACCTGGAACAAACACCCATCTGTTTTGGGCCATAAAAAAATTGCAGAGTGGTTTTTAAAAAATATCAAATGGCCATGAAAGAATTTAAAATTAGATTTCATAGTGGATTGGGCGATTGTTTCAGGATGCTAACAGAACAACCTTCTATTAATTTAGTTAATGAACGGCAAGGATTAAAAATTCATTGGGTATACGACCGCTCTGAATTAGAAGATGTTGGAACTCTGTCAATTGACAAAGAATATCCACTACATGCAGTGCTACAAAACATTTTCAAAAATGTAAATTTTTTAAATCAAATTTCCCAGAAAGAATATGTCAATTTACAAATTCCAGAATTAAACAACTGGAAAATTGGAGATCGACTGTCCCAACAACTCAAGGGAATATACCCAGGTGAGGAGATTCCTGGGTTTGATATACCTTGCTCTGTCAATGAGGAAGAACAACTAGATAAGTTACTTTCAAAGAAAGGAATTTCAATATGTGTTCAGTTAACAGGTAAAGATGAAAAAAAACAATATTCAAACAAAAATTATGTAGAATTATTCAAATTAATATTAACAAACTATCCGTATTCTAAAATATTTTTGTTTGATAATCCTGTTAAAACAGTTGACAAATCTTTACTATTTGATGTTCGAATTTTTGATGTAACCAAAAGATTTACGTTAACTCAGCATATTAATTTAATTAAAAAAGCAGATTACTTGATTGCGCCAGATTCATATAGTAAATATATACGACGGTGGGTTAACGGAAGACAAAGTATTCTTTGTACAACATTAGATTACATATCTAATAGATCAATACTAGAAGGATGCTTTGGAGATTTTAAAAATCCAAACACTGCTGGGTTATTGTTTAATCCCGATGTTAAATTGTTAGGAGTCAAGTACACTGGGAATTTAGATAATTTAGAAATTGTAGATAATATCAACGATATTACTCCCAACGATGTTTTTGATTCAATTAAATTAAAGTCATAAATTGGGTGTTATGGAAAATTTGAATACGATTGTAACAATCACTTGCTCTCGAGATTTTGAAGCAATGAAAAGACAAGCTCGAAGTATTGACTTATTTGTAATAGAACAATGCACACATTTTGTTGTAATTGAAGATATCAGTATTGGTATCGATACATGGAAATTAGAACTTCAACCGTTTTATGCAAGACACAAACTGGTATTATTAACAGCCGATGACTTTAATATAAATCTCAAAGAGCTAAGGGAGATCAATGGTTGGCTGGCACAGCAACTTTTAAAGATCTATATTGTATCAAAAATCACTACTGAATTTTATCTAGTACTGGACAGCAAGAACTTTTTTATAAAACATATTTCTTTAAAGGACTGGCCCGTAACTGAAGGCAATGGGATGTCTAATGAAATTTTACCCAGCAATAAATGGAATGATTTTGTAAAATACATATCAGATGTTTTAAATATACCGATTCCTGATAAATTTTTCCCGGCCCATACGCCTTTTATATTTAGAACATCGGTAGTCAAAGAAATTATCAATACCTGGAACCTTGTTAATATAGTTTTTAAATTCAAAGGTGGTTATGAGAAAGTAAGTGAATTTAATATTTACCGGTTCTTTTCTTTAGAACCGCTAACTGTTGTAGAATTTTACAAAACTTTTTGGCCAGGAAATGCATTCCCCACAACAGAAGAAATATTGAAATTGCATGTTAACCCTGCAATATTGATGTTGGGACTTCATAATGGTCTATACGAACAGAAGCCATTGGAGTTTCAAGAATTGATTCAGTTTATCGAAGACACTATTTTTAAACCTGTTATATCAAGTTAATTACCATGTTGTTTTTCAAACTTAAATGACTTAACAGTACATTACAAAGTAAATCAACAATTACGAATTGATTTTGATAATAGAAAAAATGCTTGATCGTCGCAATTCTCCAAACCGTCATAAACAGAGAAGAAATTTTCAAATAATTTAAAAGTTTTTTGAATAGGCATATGATTCCAGTCATCAATTACAATAACTGTTCCAACAGGGCAATACGCCATACACAATGCCAAGTCAAGAAAAAACCCGGCAGCACTATGATCACCGTCGATTATCACAGCATCTGCTTTTGACATTTCTTCAGATGTTATGTGTTTAGAATTTTTTAAAATGATAGTATGTCTATTTGAAAAGAACTCTCCAACTATACGAGCACACGGTGCTGTGTATGCATGGTATCCTATGTCTACACTGGTAACATGTAAACTTCTATTTGCCGAAAGCATAATTGCGGCACTATGCCCGGCATTAAATCCAATTTCTAAAATATGATTAACTTGATTAGATAGTTTTACTAAATTATTTCTTTTAGTTTCATACATGGGTTCGAATGTACTTAAAGGCATCGGAGTGTGGTGGTTATAGCACACATTACCTTCTAATGGTAAATTACTATTCATTACAACAGTGTGCAATTTATCTAATAAATCTTGATCAATTAGGGTATCAGCCATTTTTATCACGCCAAAGTTGTATAACACGATCTAGTCCAGTATCTAAATCTACAGTTGGTTTCCAACCCAACAATCGTTCTGCTTTTGCACCTGTGGAATTTAGCACAAAAATCTCGCCGTCACGTTTGGGTTTCTTATTCCAGTTAACTGTGCCATTCCAGTTCATCTTGTCAGCTATCTTTTCAACTAAACTTTCAATAGTAAGTGCATTGTCGGGACCAACACAGAAAATTTCTCCGTTGGCTTGTTCTGGTTTTGTTAGTACAGTTGCGTACAATTCAATTAGGTCATCGATCCATAAGAAGTTTCTGTATGGTTTACCGTAACCTAGATTGATTTCATTGGGGTTCTTTAACATTTGTGAAATAATTTGTTCCACCACAAAAAAGTCATTGTCATGTCTGCCATATGTGTTGGTTTGTCTAAATGTGCAGAATGGAAAATCAAACGAGCGGTGTGCGTATTCTAAATAAAGTTCACAACCAACTTTGGCCACAGCATAGGGTGCGTTGGGATATTGTTTGGTTGACTCATCAAACACTGGCAAAGTAAACGGTTTACCGTCACGAATCAAATCGCTTTCAGGTTGCCAACCATAAGTTTCCATTGTGCTGCTAAACACAAACAATTTGAGATTCTTCAAATGTCTAGCTGATTCAATCATGTTCACAGTACCAACATAGTTGATTTGGCTAAAAGTTGTTTGCTCATAAAAGCTCTTTTCCACTTCAGTTCGTGCAGCCAAATGGATGATGAACTCTGGATCAACCTCAACAAGCCTTTTGTCAATTGCTTCCTTGTCCAACAAGTCGCATGCCAAATCAAAAATTTGATATTGGTTTGTCAAACGATTTCGGAGATATCCACCAATAAAACCTGACAAACCTGTTATGAGAACCTTCTTCATCATATTCCTTAAATTATAACAGTATTTAATCAGTATTTTGGCTAGCCAAAAATATTTGACTTGGATGTAAATAGGTGCTATAATACATTATTGTTTAACAAACTAGGAGCAGAAAATGGCCACAGTAGCAGGTGTAAAAATTAAACCCAAAGCAAAAAAAGTTACCAGTGTGACTATTCGCGAGAATGCCAAAAAGGACTACAGTCCAAAGTGGGACACATGCGAATCCATGAACGCTGACCAATTCATGCGACATTTTCACAGTGCCATGAGCTACTACCGCATGGAGTTTAGCGGTAAGGATTTGAAACCAGCTGTGGTCAAATGGATGACTAGTATTGGTTGCACCAAAGAAGATATTGCGGCTTACAAACGTACCAAAGATAATCGTACTAACATCACAATGGGTGCCATTGCAAGTTGTTTGCTTCGTGGTATGCCAGCGGTGCGTGAAGATTTTAACAAGGGCCGTGATACCACTGCTTGGTTGCGTAACGAGATTGTGCAAATTGTTGCGCAGGGCAAAGACGATGTGGACGAAGAAGCAGTTGTCGAAGTAAAAAGTACAGTGATTCAACCCACTATTCAAGAACGTGTTCGCGAAAGTGCAATGCGTATGACTGAGGAAATTGAAGATGCTATTGAAAATTTCCAAACTGATCCAGAAAACTTTGATCCAAAAGCATTTAAGATGCTGAACCTGCTGAAAGGCAAAGAAGTCAAGGCTGCTCATGCACGTATCATCAAAGGTTTTTACGAACGTGATTTGAATGAACTATTGGAACTTGCCAGCGGCAAAGCTGATGAGCAATTGAAAGAAGGCTACAGTCATCGTAGCAAAAAGCAAGTTAAGAACATGATTGCATTCTATCAAGAAATTGCAATGGCTTGCGATATGCTGGCACAGGAAGCCAAAGTCAATCGTGCTCCACGCAAAACCAAGGCCGTGAGCAAGGACAAACTTGTTGCCAAACTCAAGTACATGAAGACCAACGAACCACTGAAACTGGTGAGTGTCAACCCTACCGACATTATTGGTGCTGGGGAATTGTGGATTTTCAACACCAAAACCCGTAAGTTGGGCAAGTATGTTGCAAGTGAGTTCAATACACTGAATGTCAAAGGCACCACAATTACCAACTTTGACGAGTTTAAAAGTGTGCAAAAGACCATTCGTAAGCCAGAAGAAAAACTCAAAGAGTTCAAGGCAGCAGGCAAGATTGCGTTACGCAAGTTCTTGGAGGATATCAATGCCACAGACACCAAGATGAACGGTCGTATCAACGAAGATACAATACTACTTAAAGTACAGTAAGCAATCAAAACATGGATAAATACTCCAAAGAGAGTACTTTATCCATGTCTAAACTATTTGATATCCAAGATACAACCGTTGCAATAGCAGATTTAACGCTGTTAAACACCCGCGGAGATGTACAACATGCCGGCACAATCAACGTTGCGGGCAATGTTAACATAAGCCAGAACTTATCAGTTGCTGGAACTATTGATGCTGAAACCATTAATGTTAAGAATTTAGTTACAGATAATGGCAGTCTAGCCAGTGTTGGTGATTGGATTTACAACACCGAAGGCGAATTGAACGGAAAAGGTTTTAGCTGGACACATGGTGTTGGACAAACACAATTAGCATACCGGTTAGGAAATCGATTGTGGACAAACGCCAATTTGGACATTTCTGCAAATTCCACTTACAGTATTGATAATATTCCGGTAATCAGTGCAACAGCATTGGGAGGCGGTGTTACTGACAGTAGATTAACCAGTGTGGGTACACTGTCAAAACTAAATGTGTCTGGAGATGTGAGTATTGGTGAATTTGCATTTTTTAATACCAATTTCAATAAATTAGGAATAGGTACAGAAGATCCCAGCTCAGCCATTACCATTGTAGAAAATAATGTTGAACTTGGCATTGGCAGTCCTAGTATTGGCGTTGGCAGTTTTGGAACTGTCAGTTGTCATGACTTGACCATTACAACAGACAATATTCCCCGTGTTACTATTAAAAACAGTGGAGAAGTCAACGTTGGGGATCCAGTACACGGTGGTGGAGTATTAAATGTATATGGAGTTATCAATGCTGGCAGTGTGGTAACAGACAACAGAATTGATAGAACACATCCGCTACAGTTTTCAGGTACTAGAGATACGAGTGCGTTTGGCCTGGGGTTATCTTGGACAGACCCTACATTTTCTGCACAACTTGTGATGATGAGCGGTTCAATTCGATTGTGGTCCAGTGAAAATATTGATCTTGGCAGTGGCAAATCTTATCTTATCAATAATGCTGTTGTGTTAAGTGAAACTGCATTGGGTAAATCTGTAACACACAGCAGTTTGACATCAGTTGGCGTATTGGATAATTTAACAGTTTCAGGTAACACCATAACCAATTCGCTTGATGCAGATCGTGGATCTTTCACTGCCAGTGTTAAAGTTGGTACTACCCAGTTGATGCCAAATGGCTTGTTTAATTCTGCAGAAATAACTGTTGGTGTGGGTGAAGTTCCTGTTTTATTTGGAGACTCAAATCAAATCACAATAGGAACAAAACTGGTACAATCAAAACCTGTAAAAGTGTTTGGGCCGCTAAGTGTGAACATCAACAATCCGGATCCAAGTTTACAATTCAGTGTAAACGGTGATGTCAGCATTGGCGGCAAGAGATTCACATCAGGTCACAATGCGCCTACCGAAGCTCATCATTATTTCAATAAAGGTGACATTTGTTGGAATACAAATCCCGGCGCAGACAGTTATGTTGGATGGGTGTGCGTAACTGAAGGCACGCCTGGACAATGGTCAGGGTTTGGACGAATTAGTAGCCAATAACATTGACCTTACCTAAATAAACCTATATAATTACTACAGTGGACTTAGGCATTCATCCCACTTAAAATATTCTGCATGCCATTGCTTATTCAAGGAGAATACAATGGCAAATTTACAACCAGTAACATACAAGTACACAAGTACCAAAGAGTATCACGACGCATTTCCATGTGCGTACAGACAATGGAGGGCCGATAGCCATTGTAACTTAATTCATGGCTACAGCTTCAGCATGAAGTTCTATTTTGGAACAAACGACCTAGACGTTCGAAATTGGGCGGCAGACTATGGCGGTCTTAAAGAACTCAAAAAAACCTTGGAAGATCAATTTGATCATACTCTTATTGTGGCAGAAGATGATCCAGAAATGGCCACATACAAATTGCTGCAAGAAAAGAAAATGGCCAAGATTGTAGTCCTACCAAAACTAGGATGTGAAGGGCTCAGTGACATGCTGTATAAGTATGTGAACGGAGTTTACATTCCAGAGATGTGGGGCCCGGGCGAAGCTGCAAGACTTTGGTGCTATCGTGTGGAAGTGCGTGAGACACAGGCTAATATGGCTTTTAGAGAAGGACATAGAGAATGGCGTGAGGACTTGCTGAGTTGAACAGTATAGAACGAGTCTGGGCTAGGGCAACTGGTCACTTAATGGGTAGTTCAGACAGTGATCGACCTGATGTGCCAATCTTAACATTGCGGGAAGCAAGGATTGCACTTTTTCTCAAAACATTTTGGGTAATCATTCACGTAGTCACATGTTTTTTTATTATGGCAAATACTATTAGACATTGGTAACTTACATGTTGACGACAACTGGACATAGTGTTATAATATGCTATGTCCATTTTTATTGATTGTGTATTATGAAACGAATTGGTTATGCTTGCAAATGGTTAGATGATGCCTCAGAAGTGAGAGGTATGAAAGTAAATGCCGCCAACAGGGAGTTGAATGGTCGCAGTACCACCATGCGTTGGCTTCGTGAACATCCACTAGAAGCTGAACAGCGTCAATATGACTTGATGAATCACAACACATCGGCTGCTGTGAAAATGATCGAACGTGTAGCACAATTGCCGGCCGAACGCAGAATGATGCGTATTGGATCTGAAATGCTGAGTGGTTACACTGAAAAGGATTGGATCACATGGTGGCAACAGCCGGATCAACAACGGCATTGCGAAAAGATATTTGCTCCAGTGGGCGAGGCTGCTCGCAAACATGATGTGCGTATCAGTTTTCATCCTGGACAGTTTTGTGTACTGGCCAGTGAGAATCCCGGCATTGTGGAACGTTCAATTGAAGAATTTGAATATCATGCAGACATGGCTCGCTGGATGGGCTTTGGCAAAACGTTCCAAGACATGAAGATCAATGTGCATATCTCAGGCAAGCGTGGTCCAGAAGGCATCAAAGAAACGTTGAAAAAACTCAGTCCCGAAGCCCGTAACTGTATCACTATCGAAAACGATGAAAATTGTTGGGGTGTAGACAGCAGTATTGAGCTAGTGGATCATTGTGCCTTAGTGCTGGACATTCACCATCATTGGATTCGTACTGGGGAATATATTCAACCCACAGACGACAGAGTCAAACGTATTATCGATTCATGGCGTGGTGTAAGGCCAGTATGTCACTACAGTGTGTCAAGAGAAGATGTGCTGATTGATCACCCTACCGATGTGTTACCAGATCATACAGCACTGCTGGCTGCGGGTTACAAAAAACAAAAACTGCGGGCACACAGTGATTGGTATTGGAATCAGCCCGTGACTGACTGGGCCCTTAGCTTCTGGGAACATTTTGACATCATGTGCGAAAGCAAGGGCAAAAACTTATCTAGTGCCCAAGTGTACAATCGGGCACTAGAACTTAAACTGCTTTAGGAGCACGTGGCTTCTTGGGTGCCTTTATAGCAGCAACTTTAGCAACTTTTGGTTTTGCAGGTGCTTTCTTAGCGGGTGCTTTCTTAGCAGGCACAGCTTCAACAACTGATTCTACTACCAACGGGGCCGGCGTAGTGACAGCTGGCTCAGTCACTGTGAGTGATGCAGTTTCCACAACAGTGATTGTCTCTGGTGCAGGTTGCACCAAAGGTGCTTCGACTTTATAAGGTACTTCTGCTGCAGGTTCAGTTGGCTTAATGCCAAATAGTTTTTTGATTGCGTTTAACATGGTATATTATCCTCCGGAGTATTTATATAGATAAATATTAGTATGTACAATTTTATACGTCATATCACATTAAACGAAGGCAAAACGCCTAAAACGTTGGTCCAAACCAAGTTACCCTATGCCAAAGATGACTTGGAGCCTAGCAAAAGTGAAGACACTATCAAGTATCACTATGGCAAGTTATACAAGGCATATGTGACTCGGTTCAACGACGGAGAAGGTGATGCTGACTTCAATGAAGCAGGTGCTTTTTTACACGATTTGTACTTTACTCAGTTTCAAAAACCCACAGCATCAAATGAACCTGATGGATCAGCTGGCGAATTTATCACAAAACATTTCAAAACATTTGACAGATTCAAAGAAGAATTTGAAAAAACAGCCATGAAGATACAAGGCAGTGGCTGGGCATATTTGGCACGTGATGGCTCTATCAAAACTATTAAAAATCACGAAATTAAGATGGATATCATAGTGTTAGTTGACTGGTGGGAACATGCATTTGCTCTGGATTATCAGGCAGACAAAAAATCATATCTCAGCAATCAGTGGAAAATAATGAATTGGAATGTTATCAGTGCTAGAGTTGGTCTAGTGTCTTGAGGCTGCTGGCAGGCATACTCCACACATTTCTGCTTTCAACGCCTTTTAATTGTGCAAACTTCTTGGCATCACAGTGTTCACAAACATGATAGAAGTTGTTTGATAATCTGTTTGGGTCCATGTTGCCCTTATCTCTTGTAAAAATAGTATTACACGCATCGCACTTTAAAACCACCACAGTTTTGTTTCTAACGTAGGTGTGGTGTTTGCCGCGATTGCTGCTGCGAACATATTGTGTTTGACGAAATTCTGTACCGATGAACATCATGTATTTACATTAAGGTTATAAAAACCTTTGATAAATACTATATCAAGGGACACTATGATCACTATTTCCGACTCTGCCAAACTAAAAATACTAGATCTTCTACTAGAAGAAAACAATCCAAACCTGTCTTTACGTACATTTGTCCAAGGCGGCGGCTGTAGCGGATTCAGTTATGGATTCACATTTGACGAAATAGTCAATGAAGATGATTTCGAAGTTCCGCTAACCAGCGATGTTAAGGTATTGGTAGATGCAATGAGCATGCAGTACCTGTCAGGCGCAGAAATAGATTACAAAGAAGATCTACAAGGCAGCACATTCAGTATAACAAATCCCAACGCAACGACTACTTGCGGTTGCGGTTCCAGCTTCGGAGTTTAATAAATGACACAACAAATTGTTAACGTAGGTGTACAAGGTAACGACGGCACCGGCGATAGTATTCGCGAAAGTTTTACAAAAATCAACAGCAACTTTACTGAAATTTATGCTGTGTTTGGCCAAGGAGGACAGATAACCTTTGGTAGTCTAGCAGATGCGCCGGGTACTCAATCGTTTGCCATAACAAACGTGGCCGCAAGTACTCCTAGTTTGGGCAACGTTACACTGACATTCAGTAATCCAAACATATTGTTGAGCCCGTTCACAGTGGGGCAAAATATCATTATCAACAATTGTGCGCCTGCTGGTTACAATGGTACTTTCTTGGTCACAGCTGCATCATCAACATCCATCACAGTTGCCAATAATACCACTGGGGCTACTACATCTGTAGGAGCATTGTCCAGCACATCATACAGTGCCAACCAGATTATCATGGCCAACACCAGCGGTAGCGGATTGACCGCAAGAACACTGGTTGCTGGAAGTAACATAATATTTAATACCACAAACAACGGACGATTGGAGATTGGATCAACTGCTGGAAAATTAAGTGACGATGCTGCGCCCACACTTGGCAACAACATGAATGCCGCAAATCGTGCTATAGGTCGTCTTCGAGATCCAAGTGCAGCCGCGGTTGCTGAATTCAATGCATACTACGGTGCTGTAAACCCAAGTCTCACAACCACACTAGAACAGATGGCTGTGACTGTGGGCTATGCTAACAATAATTATCTAGCCATCGACAGCGTCACTGGCGGTATCAGTGGAGCATTGAGAGTAAGAGAAGAACCCACGTTGCCGCAATCTAGTGATCCAGATTACGATGCCACGTTACAAGGAAACTATGTAGCCACAGAGGCTATGCAACGCAAACACACTGTGAGGCGCGACGGCGACACTATGACTGGGGCATTGACTTTGAGTGACCATCCAGCACCGTTGGCAGGCGAAGGAGTTGTTAAGGACAGTGCTGATTTACAAGCTGCAACAAAGTACTATGTTGACAATAGCACATTTTACAGTGCTGTGAATCTACATGTGAGCGCAACCAAAGGTGATGATACACAAATAAACACACCAATTGGACGAGAAGGTCGTGCTTGGCAATATGCGTACAAAACAGTTGGAGCTGCTGCACTGGCTGCTGATAGTTTGATTAGCTTGGCAAGTGCTGAACCTGGCCCATATAGACAAACAATTGCATATACTGTTGGGCCAACACAGTATAAAAGTATCGTTGACAGTGTGACATTGATTGGCGGAAACAGCGGTATTCAGGGTTACATGGACACCACCGACTTGTTGGCGGCAAACAAGGCCTTTATTCAAGCTGAAACTATTGCATACTTGAACAAAAAGTATGTGGATCAATTTGAATTTGACCAAACACGCTGGGCAAGTTTTCTTACTGATATATTGACTGGTGTAGGCAACGACTTGGTGTTCACAAACGGCTCTGGCACAATAGCAAACTACAATTCAACAACTCAAGCAAGTTTGTTGTTGAATGCCAACAATGCGGATGTTTCGTCAAATTATCGTCTACAATTACTGGACGCTGTTGACTATCTAAAGACCACAGTGCTGGATTTTGCATACAGCATACCAAATACACAAACATACATTACCACTGTGATAGATGCACTGTGTTATGACATAGTGTTTCAATCAAACTATCAAAGTATTCAAGCAGCAGTGGCGTTCAAATCGGCAGGCACTGGATTGAGTGTTGCAGAAATTACAGATGCCTTGACCAATTTAGGAAATGTGATTACCAGCGATGCAAGTTGGAATGATGTTCTCACAGTGGCTCCTGTTGTGGTTACATTTATCAAAGATACCATTGTTGTTATCAATGGCATCATCGAATCAGGAAGACTTCCAGAACCAAAATTTCCTGCACTGAGCACCACTACTGCAGGACAGTTGAGTGCTGAAAATTTATTAATTTCAAATATACCATTCATACAAACTGAACTGACAGCTTATATCAAAGCAACATATCCTGGAATTGTGTACGACACAGTTTCGTCTCAAAGAGATATTGAACACATTGTGCAAAGTCTTGTGTATGATTTGATGTACGGTGGCAATAGTCAAAGTGTTTATGCTGGTGTAAAATATAATTATGATGGCACATTAAATTCCAGTTCTGGACTACAAGCAGTGGGTGCAAGTGCTGTCAATTATCTAAACACCATTGCTCAAAATATCCTTACCAATACAAGGCTAGGTACAGGTGTTACTTTATTGTATCAGACCAGTGTTGTTCAGTACACTAACTCAACACTCACCGGCGGTGCCAGTGGATTTATTAACGCATCAGCTGTTACAATTTCATCATCAGTTGCAGCCAACATCGCAACAATAGTTGGATACATCAATGGTTCTACCGCGGCCATAACATTGCCAACTGTGGCAAATGCTGGCCAAACATTAAGAAATATTAGAACTGCAATACAATTACAAAAAACAGGCGTTACATTTACTGGATCCATTGCTGTAAACACGTTGACTATATCCAGTGCCATTTCAGGAACGTTTGGTGTTGGGGATACTGTGACTGGTACTGGAGTCAGATCAAATACCAAAGTTGTCAGCGGTGCTGTGACATCATGGTTGGTCAGTGGTGCTCAACAGTCTGTGGGAGCAGTATCAATGACCACTGGATTGGTTGTTGGTGTTACAAATTACATCAGCTCTGTTAATTTCATTATCAGCGATAATACCACAGTTACAAATAACAATATCACCAATTTGTTTAACGGTATTAAATCACTGTTGTCATCTGGCATTGCCAGCAGAACTACTCCAAACTATGTGAGCCCAAGTGGATTGGCCAATGCTAATCAACAAGCCCAATACACATTGCTGGCAAACATACCATTCTTGGAAAAAGAATTTACTTCTTGGATTTCAGTAAACTATCCTTCAACCACTATAGATATTGCCAGCACACGACGAGCTGTGAGATATGTGATTGAAGCCTTGGTGTATAACTTGACATATGGTGGAAACAATGCTGTTGTTGCATCTGCTCAATCATTTATACAATCTGCAAATGCAGTTGGAGCTGGTCTCAAGAGTATCCATGTTGCTGCACTAACATACTTACAGGGCATAATCAATTCAAACATCATTGGCAATAGTCCAGTTACAAATCCAAGTCTGGGCAATTATATTGCAATCACTGGTATCACTACTGGTGTTGGCAGCAACGGCTCTGGCTCTGGCAGTTATGTAAGATTGTCATTTGCTGACCAAGGATCGTCGCCGTACACTATCGGTCAATCCATCACAGTAAAAGGTTTAACACCAAGTGTTTATAACACAGCTGACGGTAGCAGTGTTTCAGTTACTGGTGTTGGCGCAACATTTGTTGTGTTTGCCAACAGCAACACCAGTACAGTTGGATTTGTTTCTGGTGTTGGAAAAATAACCACACAAGTACAATTCACCGGATGGGCACCTGCTATTGGGGTCAATACTGGAACTCAACCCACTAATTATTTTACTACTGGAAACTTGTTTACTGAAGTTGCTATTATTGTGGGAGCAGATAGTTTTTCAATTACTCTCAACGGCACTGTGTCTTCTATTAATACATTTACCACATCAGGCCTAGATGTAATTGAAGTGGCATATGCAATTGCATATCCTGCAATCACTGTGCCATCTCCGTATTCTGCAACATATGTTAACACACGATCTATTATCAATACAAATGCCACCAGCATTGCGTTGGCTACAACAAAGTATCTTGCTACCACATACACAGGTGGTTTCAACTACGACGAATCTATTTGCTACAGAGATATTGGATTAATTGTTGATGCAATTAGTATTGACTTGAAAGTGAACGGAACTTATCAAAGTATCAATGCTGGTAAGAGTTATTACAAAAGTGCCAGTGCTAGACTAGCTATTACAACTCAGTTAACCGAAACCCTTGACAGTCTTACTTTTGCATTTGGCGACGGTAGTGGTAGCAACACTGGATTGATATACGAAGTTCTAAATCAAAATACCAGCACTGCTCGTTACCAATTATTGGTTACACAACAGACCAACGCCACACTGGGTACCAGTTATGCTCCCACTGGCACTGCCATTGACGATTTCACTAGTAAATTTAATATTATAAGAAATATCATTGTTAACGGCCTAGGTGCAGCACCGGTTATCAACACCAGTACGTATGGTACTGGCTATTACTCTATAACATTCACAAATGGCGGTCAGGGGTTTGTTGATCAAGGCACTCCTGGCATTGTACACATTATCCCAGACAAGATTTTGGTAGGTATTACGTCAAACGCTTCTGGTAGAATTATATCCTACTCTTCCGGTAATGAAAACGGTGGCCTTCCTGTAGACACCATTACCATGAATTTGACTCAGCCTGGCTTTTTCCAAGTGGGTGAAGAAATAGAATACGGTGAAACAGTTGCAAATATCAATATAACAATATTTGTTGAAAGCGGTATTTACTACGAAGATTTACCTATCAAGATTCCTGCCAACGTGACCATATCAGGAGATGACTTTAGACGCACTATCATTCGTCCTCTGAATCGCATTAGTCAAAGTCCGTGGCGCGGCACGTTTTTCTTTAGAGATGCTGTAATCGATTCATTGCAGGTGGGATTGCTTGATTATGCCAACACTGATTATGCTGCAACTTCCAATACCACACTGGCCATTGCCAGTACAACTGGATCGTTCACAGCCACACTGGGAAATAATGTTCAAGCACCTGCGTCGTGGCAAGGACTTGTTGTAACTGAAGCTGTTTACACTATTGGCAATGCAGTGTTTAACACCAGCACAGGGCGAGTAACATTCTACTTCACCAACATAAGTGGCAGCACACTTACATCCAATCCGTTCTTATTGATTTCTACCATAAATGTAGAAAGCATGATACCTATTGAATACAGTGCCACTTACACAATAAACAGTTATTCTATAGGCAACACAGTTGTTAGTAATGGCAACGGTGCATTCAGTTACACCAATACAACGACTGTGCCTTTACAAGTTGGTTATAAAGTGGTTGTTACTGGAGTACTGTCCGGAACTGGATCCATTACAGGATATGTAGACGGAAATACTTATTACATCATATCCACAAATGGCAACACCACATTCACATTGTCTGCCAGCCTAGGCGGAGCTGCCATCACTACCACATCTGGCAGCATGACTGGATTGAATTTCAATGTAAATGCAGTGCTCAATGGCGTGGCTGCAGTGTCTGTGACAAACTTCAATATCACAACTGCTGTTTCAACCTACGGTTATATCACAATTGGTAAAGCTGTTATCAACACTGTCAGTGGTAATATATTAAATTGCACAACTATCTATCCGTTCACATCAACACAAGTGTATGCTGCAAACAACTGGCACATTTACGGATCAATAAACTACGGACGTCATTATTTGACTAATCCGCTGGATCCAAACAGCACACCGTTGAACAATAGAGAAATCGATATGTTCCTGTGCAATGATGCTACTCGTATTAAACAACTAACTATTCAAGGCATTGGCGGCTTTTCAATGGTGCTGGACCCAACTGGTCAAATCAAAACCAAATCACCATATGCGCAAGAAGGTGCAGTTTTCAGTGGCAGCACAAACAGCAAACGATTTGCAGGTGGTTTGTTTGTAGACGGCTTTGCAGGAAGATTATTTGGAAATATCATCAATGTACAAAGCATTGGTAGTAGAGCAGGATTATCAGTGTCTATCCAAGGCACAGTAAACAGTGGTTTAGAATTGCGTCAGCCTGAGACTCCTTGCGCTTTCTATCTACAAGGAGAGCGATACCAAGTCAACAATGTCACTAGTTACAATGCTGCAGCCACAATAACGACATCCTCATATGTGAGTGGCGGTGCACCAGGTGCAAAAACTTTAACAATTACCAGCAACAACATACTGGTAGGAGTTGGTCAATACATTGTGGGTACTGGTGTTGCCAACGGAACATATATAACAGCAATTAATGGCAATGTACTGACATTGTCGGCGGCAATAGTCTCGCAAGCAGTTGGAACATACACTTTTAAAGCTCCGCAAATAACTGTGACATTGGATGTGGCAACACCGTTTGCTCCTACTAAGATTTATAGTAGTGCAGCATTTGCTACTAATTTAATTAACATTGTTGACGCGGTAGCATACGATTCAGTGTTTGGATCAAATTATCAAAGCATTAAACAAGGTTTGATTTATTTGTCGCCGCAGAATCGTGTGGCCACAACCGCACAATTACTAGTCACAAGAGGGTTGACTTATTCTTCAACTTTACTCAATACACTGAGTTTGCAGTCAGGCACAGCAACATCAATCACAGCAAATCTAAACGTCATTACCAGCATTATCAAAACTAGTTTGATACCTGCTATAACATATCCAGATCCAGTGGGAGTGTTAGCCACTGTGTCAAATGCCAGAAAGATTTTGACACTCAACAAACAGTTTGTGCAAGCTGAAATTTCAGCTTGGATTTCTAACAACTATATTACTTCTGGTTTAATAGCATTTTCGGCAACAACAATCCAAAGAGATGTTGGTTACATTGTTGATGCTGTAGCATATGATTTGTTGTACGGCGGCAACAGTTCGGTATACGATATTGCCCAACTGTTCTTTGCCAACGGCATTTCACTATTGGCCACCAATACACAAGTTTATCTAGCCTCATTTGTTCGTTTAAACACTGTAGTAAGACAAGTCATACAAAATCAAACAGTCACGCCATCTAGCGGTAACTTGATAATACAAAATACCACAACACATGCGGCGGCAATAGAAACTTTAACTACTGTGGTTATTGGTGCAAGCGGCACATTTACATGTTCAGCAGCTCCTGCTCCGTTGGCTGTTGGTGGAGCCATCACAATTAGCGGCAGTAACAGTGGCAGCGGCACTGTGGCCAATGGCACTTATTTTATTACCGCAACCAACGGTTCAACCACATTCACATTGAGTGCTACAGTGGGCGGTGCAACAATTTCAACAGTTGCAGGTACTCCTACTGGATTGGTATTCACAACCAGCTCAGAAGCGCAAACAATCAGTAAATTGATTGCTGACTTGATTGACTATGTTGCAGAAGGACGATACGATAATGATGTTGTGGGCACAGTAACAGCGGGTAGTACAGCTGTCACTGGCCTGTCTGATAATCCAAACTTAACTGAAGGTGTCACTGTGACTGGAACAGGAATACCAGCTAGCACAACAATCAGTAATATAAACTTTTCAACTGGCACAGCAACATTAAGTAATCCTGCAACAGTTACATCTGTCAGTGTGGCAGGAAATAACATTAGTGGAACTGTTATAACTATTGTTGGTGCGGCCAGCGCCACACGTATTACACCAACAATAACTGCACAATCAACCAGTGCGATTACTGATTTTTATAAATTGGTAAACAACAAAATTGGCAGCACCAATGCTGTGTATTCGAGCGGCGGTGGTGTTGGCACAAGTACACTGGTAGTACAAACAAGTGCATCTGGATCATTGACTGGAGTGTCTGTTACCAGCACAACTGGTGCATTTTTGTGCACCAGTGCTAGATTAATTTTAGGCAACACCGTTACAGTGACTGGCACCAATTCAGGCACTGGTGCTATCAACGGATACACCTCAGGCGCGGTGTATTATATTATTGAAACTAATGGCTCAACCACATTTACACTGAGCGCAACACTTGGTGGATCAGCTGTGGTATCCACAGCTGGAACATTAACAGGTTTGACATTTACGCAAGCGGGCAGTGTTGCAGGATTGTTGCCTGGTATGAGTGTTACCGGAACTGGTGTGCCAGCTGGTACCAGCATTGCCAACACATACCTAACATCAAGCTCAACAATACCACTGGTCAGTAGCACAACTGGTTTGGCTGTGACGTTGACTTCACAAGCTGCTGGAACTTATACATTTGGTACTTCTAGTATCAATGTAGGAAATACCACAGTCAATTACATCAATTCTGGCGCTGGTATCGATATCAATATTGAAATGGGCGGTAACAAGTCCATGCTGAGCAATGACTACACATTGATTTGCGATTTGGGATATGGTATCATTGCAACCAACGGTGCAGCCATTGAATCAGTAAGTGGATTTTCATATTACTGTTATGTCAGCTACTGGTCACTGAATGGCGGACAGGCAAGAACGGTTGCTGGTTCCAGCGCATACGGTGTTTACGGTTTGAGAGCAAGTGGAAGTGATGTGACTGAGTTGGCCAATGCTGTTAACTTGGCCAACGACATGGTACAGGTGGCCACAGTGTATAAGCAAGGCACACTGGCCAGTTCACAAACCACAGCGGTTAACCAAAATTTAACTGTTTATATAACAAACTATTCGTATGCACCTCAGGGCACTAGTGAAATAGAAATTGACCATAGTGCATCAGGTGGCAGCATCACACGATATTCAATTAACAGCACTTCACGTACCACAGTGTATGTTGGTGCTGTGAATGTGTTGGCATTGAATTTAAGCACAGCTGGAACTAACAGCACAGCAACTACAGGTCTTGCATTTGCACTGTATGATGGGCAGCAAATTGTGATACGAGTGTCTCAGAATGTTAAGTTTTTAAATATCACCAACGTAAAACCAGTTCGTCCAAGCACAGCATTACAATACAGCAGCAACTTGAACGATATCTATCGTATTGTTGCATACAACTTGGTAGATTCAACAGGTGAACAATTGCCGCCCAATGTAGCTGTATTGAGCACAGATACTGGTTTTTCATACTACACCTTTACACACGACTTTGCCGGAGTTGCTCGTGCTGATTTGGCCAACTACAATGCCAGTGCATTTGTTGCCATTGGTGCAGCGGGCAACAGCACTGGTAGCACAACACTAACTGTTAATCAAGTGGCAGGGACAATTGCCGCTGGTCAAACACTTGGAGGTATTGGTCTCACAACACAAACTGTTTCCAATGTGGTAATCAATACGGCTGTGACCACCGGCTCCACAATCAACAGCTCAGGTGTGTTCACTGTGGGCACATTGAGTTCTGGAACTGTTGCAATTGGTATGGTGTTGACTGGTGGTACTATCAGTGGAACTGTTTATATCACCAGTTACTTAACAGGTAGCGGCAGTGGCAGCACATGGCAAACCAACACAACGTCTGCAGTGGCCAGTGCCACTATCACTGGCACAAATTACACAGTCACACTGAGCAGAGTGCCATCTTTAACACCCATTGGCTCAGTTGTATTTTCAATTCAAACTCAAGGTTCAAAGTTGGGTGACAGTAAGATTGCTGTGTTGCCAGTCACAAGTTCTTCAATCATAAATCAAATCAATCAAGGAACTTATATAGTAGGTTGGGGCGGAAAAGTATTTAGAGTTGTGAGTTATACCCAATCAAATACACCAGCAAACGGCGTATATAATGCACCTGGAAGTTCTGGAACACTATTGGTATTGACCACAGTTGCTGGTGCATTTGCCAACGGACAAATTGTGACTGGAACTGGTTTCAACGGTAACCAATATGTTCAAAGTTTCTATACCACAGTTTCAAATAATGTAACCACAGCTTATATTACATTAACATCTGCGCCAGCCAGTACGCCCAGTGGCACAATCACCATTGGTGCTAACACATCTGCATACTTGACCATAGATCCCAACAGTGTAACAAATGTATCAAGTATTGGTACAGGTGTCAATGCTATGACTCTGGCAGGACAAACATTACAAACCACAGGAAGATTTGTAACATTTAACATACCTTACAGTGCCAATGCTGTGTTACCTCCAGTTGATAGTTTCTTAACAGTTGCTAATCAATCAAACACTCTGTACAATGGTACATATCAAGTGGTGTCTGTAAACAACAAAACACAAATTACTGTACCAAGCACAACCAACATCACATCTGGCATGGCTGTGAACTATGTGCAGACCACTATCACAATCACATCCATTGTGGCCAACACTCCTAGTGCAGGTTACTTCACTGTGAACTTTGCAACACAAGGCTCTACACCGTTCACTAGCAGTAACATTGTTGTGCTTTCTGGAGTCGCCGTAACAACAGCATACAATGGCACATACAGTGTGTATTCTGGTGGAGTATCAAGTGTTGTGATTGTAAGTAACACTACTGGTGCCGCTACTGTTACTGGTGCTACAATATCAACACCATTTGCCTATATACCAACAGGCACAATTGTGCAATCTGTTGACAGTAACACAGCATTCACAGTGAGTCCTGCAGCATGGGTACAATATGGTGCAGTTATCAATACCAGTTCTTCTGGCACAGTTGCCAGTGTGAGCATTACCAATCCAGGCAGTGGGTACACAAGTCCGCCAACATTGACATTCTCAGGCGGTGGTGTAACTAATCCTAGCCAACAGGCCATTGCTGTTTGTACCATTTCTGGAGGAAGCATCAGCAGCGTAACTGTTATCAGTGCTGGATTCGGATACACTAGTGTTCCAGTAATCACACTAAGCAATGTTTCAGGCAGTGCATTATTAACCCCAGTGATCACGACTCCGCAAATTATTAACACAGTTGCAAGTGCTGGTGCAAATACCACTCAGCTAACATTGCTGTATCCCAATGATCCTGGTACTGCTGGAAATGCAACAGCCGTGGCCAGCACATCTGCGGTTATGGCATCCAGTTCAATTAGTGCAGGTGCTGGCACATTTGTAGTTGGCACATTGAGTTCTGGCACAATTTCTGCTGGTATGATACTAACTGGTTCTGGGGTTGCTCAATTGTCATCATCGGCAATTGGAAATATTACCACATCAGCTGGTGTTGCTACAATAACGGTGGTTACTGGACTAACCAATCCGTATGCGGTTGGACAATTGATCACTGTAACTGGTGTGGTACCAACTGGTTACAACGGAACATATGCTGTGACAGCATCTGCTACCGCAACATTCAGTGCCACAGCAGGCCAAATTTCTGGCACTGTTTTGAGTCTAACTGGCACTGTTACCAATGCTGGTAACATCGCTGTGGGTAGTGTGATTGCTGGAACTGGTATCAGTGCAAACACATATATCACAGCAGTCAACACAGCAACATTTACCAGCACAATTGCCACAACCACAATTACAATTTCAGGATTATCAGTTGGCACAATCAGTGTTGGCATGGTGTTGAGTGGTGGCGGTGTAACAGCTGGTACCTATATCACTGAATTCTCGGGCGGCACTGGCGGCAATGGCACATACACCTTGAACCAAAGTGCCACAGGTACACCAACAACCGGCACAAGTTACACAGTCAATAACACACAAACATCAGCAAGTGTTGCTGTGGCAGGTTCATCAACCACAGTTAGTTATACAAATGCCACAACTGGTGCAATGACTGTTGCTGGTACTGTGTCAAGTAATGTGTACACTTACATCACAGGCGGATCAGGCTCCACATGGACTACTGCAACCAGCGTTGGAACAAATTATGCTGTGTCATCAACCACTATTACTGGTACTGGTAATTTGGTAACATTGAGTACAGTTAGCAATTTATCAATTGGCAATCAAATCACATTTGCATTGCCCGGTGCTGGAGTAACACTTGGTAACATTGTGGCTGGCACAACATATCACATCACCAATGTGATATCTGCATCAAACCAAGTAACCATAAGTGCAACACCTGGAGGAAGTTCTTTTGTGACTGGAACTACTAATCCTGGCGTAATGACATTCTACAGTCCAGGTTATGTGTTTGGTACACAGATAGTGGCCACTACTTTTGGTAGTACTACTTATAATGCAACACCTGCCAACTACAGTGTTGTGTTAAATTTCCTAGCCACAACAGCACCTGCTACTGGTGCATATTATTTTGTTTCAGGAAATACCAATGCGTTGTATAATGGATATTTCTTATGCACAGCCAGCTCAACAACCAGTATTACACTGACATATCCGTATGATCCTGGAGTTTACGCAGCAAGTTATACCACTATAACTTCAGAAATATCAAACGCAACCAGTGTGTCGTTGGGTATTAGTAAACCGTTCCCAACAACCAACGAACCAAAAACGTTGAGAATAGGATATCCAGGTGCAGCCAGTGGACAGATCACAGTTAAGATCAGTACCATGCGAGCCACCGGGCATGACTTTTTGAACATTGGTACAGGCGGTTACAACACCAGTAACTATCCAACACAGATTTATGGTAACCCAGCCATTGCACAAGTACAGAGTCAACAAGTGGTGGAAGAAACTGTGGGTCGTGTGTTCTATGTCACAACTGACGAGAACGGCATTTTCAAAGTGGGACGCTTCTTCCAAGTTGACCAAGGTACTGGTACTGTGACATTCTCAGCAAGCATTGCGTTGAGTAACCTTGCTGGTTTTGGATTTAGAAAAGGTGTTGTTGTTACTGAGTTCAGTACTGACGGAACCATGGCCAGCAATGCCAGTGATAAAGTTGCTGTGGAAAGTGCTATCAGAAGTTATATTGACAGTCGTTTGGGACTAACACACAACGGCAGTGCAACACCGTTGCTGAACTACATTGGGCCGGGGTTCATGCCGTTGGACGGCAGTTTGGGAATGAAGGGCAACCTCAATGCTGCTGGCTTCACAGTTAGCAATTTGCCAACTCCAGTTTATCCAACGGATGCTGTGAACAAATCGTATGTTGACAGCAACTTGTTGTCATTCAATGCCATCAGCAAAATGACAGATGCTACTATCAGTAGTCCACTAAGTGGCAACTTGTTGGTGTACAACGGAAGCAAGTGGGTTAACGCCAGTACCAGCGGTAATGTTGGTATCACTTTTGTGGGGTCAAACATTGTGGCTGCAATCAGTGCAGGCGCTGTGACTAACACCATGGTCAGCACTACTGCGGCAATTGCTCAAAGCAAATTGAGTATGAACGTTGCTGGCAGCTTGGCAACCAACACCAGCGGTAGTGGCTCAGCTGGTGCTATTGTGCAAGCTGACTTGGGACTAAGTGTGTTCAATAACAATGTATTCAGTGTAAGCGCCACTGGTTGGGTTGATTTGTTAACTTCATCCAGCGCAACAACTGGTGTTGCACTAAACAAGATTGTTCAAATCAGTACTGGCACAGTGTTGGGCAACAGAACTGGCAGTGCTGCAAGTCCAAGTGCTGTGACTTTTGCACAAGTGGTGAGTGATGCTGGTGGCGTTGTTAGTGCATCGTTTGGTTCAAGCGGTATAATGACTGTGACGTACAATGGTGTCAGCACAGCTGGAAACTCATACAGTGTAACACCAGTAAGTGTGACCAACGCTGTTAGTAGTATTGTTAGATCAGATACTGACAAGAGTGTTGACGTTGGCAGTTTGAAAGTTGGTACATTCAAAGCCATATCAGTTACAGGTGCTGGATCAACAGCGGTGCTGAACTTCAGCACACCTGGCGCAAGTACAGGCACAACATACTTCATGACAGCAACTGGCACTACGCCTGCTGCAACAACTGTCACAACTTTTGGAACATTTGACACAGCAAACGGAACACTAATTGCCAAAAACTTGTTTACCAATACCAGTGACAACACAGTGATAGGTAATATTCAAGGCAACTGGAAAGTTGGCTCAGGCAGCATTATAGATCTAAACACCTACAGTGCAGTACTCAAGGCGTCCACAATCACAACAGATGCAACTGATGGTGGACTTGGATACATTCAAGGCAACTGGAGTTTGGTTGGTGCCAGCAGACTACAAGCCACATATGCTGACTTGGCAGAGTATTATGAAGGTGACCAAGATTATGAACCAGGAACAATTTTGATATTTGGTGGAGACAAAGAAGTCACCACAACTGGTGTAATCAATGACACAAGACTGGCTGGAGTGGTAACAACTAATCCAGCGTATGTGATGAACAGTGAACAAACTGGCATCAAGGTGTGTATTGCACTGGCTGGCAGGGTTCCTGTCAAAATTGTGGGTCGTGTGAAGAAAGGGGATATGATAACTACTAGTGCTACACCTGGATATGCTGTCAAAGCAAATAGTCCAACATTGGGTGCGGTGCTGGGTAAGGCGCTGGAAGACAAAGACTACGGTGAAGCCGGAGTTATTGAAATTGCTGTTGGGAGAGTATAATGGCTAAATTAAATATTCTTGTTGGTGCAAATGCAAACGACAAAGCAGGCGATACACTACGCAATGCATTTATAAAAGTAAACGAAAACTTTACTGAACTGTATACCTTGACAGGTGGCGCCAGCACAGCATTGACGGAGCTGGCACAGGACTATGCGGCACCCTTGTTCAATCATGCCAGTCACACCAACATCACAGCAACCTATGATGATGCCAATAACAAAATATTGTTAACTGGGTCAGCGGCACAGGTACAAAGCAATTGGACTGCAACTACTGGTTTGGGAGTTATACTAAACAAGCCCACATTGTTCAGTGGTAGTTATACTGACTTAACCAACAAGCCCTCAATTCCAACCAGCTTCAGCAGTTTGGTCAACAGCACAAAAACAGTTAGCCTTGCTTCAACTGGTGTCTTATCATTGCCAGGTAGTTTAACATTCTCAGACGATGAATCGACAATAAGGGCTTTTGATCCAGCAGTTGACCTCATTAGCGGCCTATCTGTCTACGGAAAAAACCAGACGCTTATTGGTGCGCAAGGTGACACATATAGTTTCTCCTGGAAGTTTGGCCTTAAAACCAGTAACTCAACCTTAACGCCTGCTATAAGGTTTCCAGGTAGCGGTTGGTTACAAGAAGACTTCACTGATATTGCGAATCAGAATGTACCTCTACAACTTGGCAGTAGAGGTTCTATAACACTTACAACCACGCTTGCAGGTTACACCAACACTGAATACAACTGGGTATTTGGCAGAAATGGCAGCTTGACATTCCCCAACGCCACTGTACAGACCACAGCCTGGACTGGCAGTGTGGCTTATTCCAGCGTGACAGGCACACCAACAATACCTACCAGCTTCAGCAGTTTGGTCAACAGCACAAAAACTGTTAGTCTTGCTTCAACTGGTATCTTATCATTGCCAGCACAGGCTGTTCCACTGACCACGGTTAGCCAGATTACTTCAGCCACAATCAACCGAACCGGTGCCAGCACCGACACTGAAGCAATTGCTGCCGCTCAAGATTCGTGGTTTGGTGCCGAGCAAACGTGGGTAGATTTGCGAGACCAAGACGCGGCAACTATTGCTCCAGCAACTAGAACCTGGGCAGGATTACCTAGTTGGGAAGCATATCCGTTAATACTGGCGTATACGTCAGGCGGTGGTACTGGTGTTAGTAGTTTTCCATCAACAACCAACGCCGCAAAAAATGCTTACCTAGCATACAAAGAACTGGCATCTAACATTGACATTGTGTCAGGCGACAAGGTATTCAGTTTTGAAAATTCAGGAGCCTTGAGAGTTCCAGGAGTGATAACCAAAGACAACAGCTTGATATTGCAGAGTTCGGGAGTAAGTGGAGTATTACCAACTGGAAATTCTGCATCAATTAATCCCAACGGTAATCTTGGAAGAGTATTCATAAGAACCGATAATGGTACTACATTACGCACTTGGGAATTTGATATTAATGGTGTGCTGACATTGCCAGGTAATTTAAAATTCCCGGACTTAACAGTTCAGACCACCGCGTGGACTGGCAGTGTATCCAGTTTGGTCAACGGTACAAGAACTGTCAGTCTTGATAGTAATAGCAATTTAACATTCACCAACGGCGAACAAATTAAAACTAATTTCTTGGGTGGTGGAATAGAACTATACCAGTCAAGCGACAACACGATTGGAATCTATCCTGGTGGGGCAGAAATTAAGACCTTTATAACAGGTGGGCCAAAATACAAATGGCTCTTTGGCATAACTGGCAACACAACATTCCCAACAGGACTTGTACTAGGAGCACCAAGAGGAGTTAATACAGTTAACTTTACCTGTAGTGTTGATAAAGAGTTTCAAATTGAAACAGGGACTGCCAGTGCTGGCAGACTATGGCAATTTGGCACAGCAGGTAATACAACTTTTCCATCAGGGCTTACCTTACATAGATTAAGCACACCTTATTCTAACATCACCGCTGATCTTGACAAAATTTTACAAATTGCAACACAAACTTCCGGTGGCAGAAAAGAATGGACATTTGGCACCAATGGTAACTTAACTGCTCCAGGAAATCTCCAAGTTGAAGGCGGCAAATTAATTCTTAACACCGGTGGTAATGCTTATGTTGAGTCAGTTGATTACGGAGTCAACAGTGCCAACAGTGCATTAAATATCTTTGGCGGTCCTTATCAGAAAATTAACCTACGAGCTGGTTTTGGTACTGAATCAACTTGGACTTTGCGCACTAACGGACAAATGATATTTCCTCAAGGCACGGGTCTATTTGAATTGATTTCAGGGCCAACTAATACGTTTGGTATTTTTGCCAACGAGGTAGTAGGCAGAACTGTGACTATTAGAACATCTCCCCTTTCAGGAATTAACAAAGATTATGTGTTTGGTGCAGATGGTACATTAACATTCCCAGACTATACGGTTCAAAGCACAGCCTACATAGCACCAACCACTGGCAACAATGTGATTAGCTCTATGGGCCCTCTTACTATTAGTAGAAACGGCATGACCATCAGAGTCACATCAGCAGGCATGATACAAATGTCCTTTGACAGTGTGATCAATATCACAGGCCGAAGTTCAATAAACAATGCTGATTCGGTAGTTATCTCATCACCCAACGGAGTCACTACTGCTGGTACTCAATACAATATTGGAGCGGTATTAGCATTGGGCGATCATTTAACAGCCACCATTGTAGACCATGATTATCATAGGATCTACAGACTAACTGTGATTATACGCAGTAAAGACACAACTCCTGGACTGGAACTAGTAGTAGCATACGCAATTATTGAACAGATACAATAACGGTAAATACACTAAACGGAACGAATTATGTCAACAATACAAGAAATATTCTTAGGTAGCTACGCAAACGACGGCACAGGTGACGATTTACGCACAGCATTTATCAAAGTAAATGCAAATTTTGCTGCATTAAACATAGAAGTTGGCATTTCAACTGGTGCCAATGTGGGTGGTGGCACAGGCGTTTTTAAAACTAAAGCTGCTACCAATCTAGAATTTAAAACGTTGACCAGTACTGACAACTCAGTTGTTATCACCAACACAGCCGACACTGTGAATTTGCTAGGCACAACTTCATTGGTTCGCGACACAACTCCAACCTTAGCTGGAAATCTAAACCTAAACAGTCGTTACATCTACGGTGGCGACACACAAACTACAATTTATGGAATTGATCCAAATGTCAGCAACAGTTTGTTTTCAGTTGCCATGTCCACAACTCCAACCATCAATGCAGACTTTGGCACAATAACCCGACCAACCGGGTGGCAAAGATTTGCCAAGGGATTCACAGTGGACCTCAACGGCACTGGCACAGGCAGCGGATTTACCACACCTTTGGCAAACGATTATGATTTTGGTGCAGTAGCTGAACCTGGAATAAAAGTAAGCGGGAACATACTGTCACTGGGTACAAATCTAACAGTCACTGGCTCTGGCAACATCACGCTGACGTCCACAGGAATTACCAACCTAACATTGCCCAATTCAGGTGTGTTGGCCACATCCACTGGCAGATTGGATCAATTTGCTTTGACCAACAGCACACAATTACGCAGTGTTATCAGCGACGAAACAGGCGCAGGTTCTTTGGTGTTTGCCACTGGACCAGTATTGGTCACACCCAATATTGGAAGTGCCACAGCCAGTGAAATATCAACTGCACAAACAGTGTTTAATTTAGTTAATACCACAGCAACCACCATTGCATTTGGTGGTGCGGCCACCACACTGTCAATTGGTGCTGTCACAGGCACTACCACTGTCAAAAACAATTTGTCTGTGATTGGCAATTTAACGGTATCTGGCACTGTGCAATCAATTGGGTTACAAGGGGCAAATTATATAACTGTGAGTTCAACTGCTGTGTATGCACTGAGCACCACAGTTGTCAATAATGTTTTGTTAGTGACTGCATCTGGTTACACAGCAACGTTGACATTTCCGCCAGCACCTGTCAACGGGCAAGTGGTGAGATTTGTGATACATGATAATCCAGTTGCACTTGCATTAACTGCAGGAGCCACATTGTCGGGCGCATTTGCTGCTGGTGCAATAGCACCGTATGCTGCATACCAATACATATACAGAACAAGCAATACCACATGGTATAGAATACAATAATGGAGTCTGATTAATGGCCTTAGTCGTCTGGAGTCAACCTAGTGGATATTCATTAGGCACCTTTCCTGAACAAGTAACAGTCAGTATACCATTGCCGTTGGTTGGTGGTGTCACAGGTGTATCTTTCAAAGTTATCAGCGGAGAATTGCCCAGCGGATTGTCAATTGTTGGCACCAATATCATAGGCAGTCCTACCATTGTGGCCAACACCACCAACTACAAATTTTGTATTCGAGCCAGTAAAGACATTTACAATACCAATGTTACTCCTCCCAAATATCTCAAAACTGACATTGCTGACAGAACATTTACCATAATCATAAGCGGATTTAATCCTCCCACATTTGTTACACCTGCGGGATTATTGCCAGTTGGAGACAACAAACAATATTACACAGTTGATCAAACGTACATATCTTATGCACTGGAAGTCACTGATTTAGACATAGCCATTGGCCAGACTTTGAAATTTTTCATTGCAGATGGTGACGGCACACTTCCGCCTGGCTTATCGCTGAGCCAAGATGGTGTTATCAGCGGTTATATAAAGCCTGCTCCGAGAATAACTGTCAACGACGGAGCAGGCAATTATGACTCCCAAGGTTTTGACGGAGCAGTGTTTGATTTTGGATTACGCCCAACCAATGGTTTTGACACTTATCACTACGACAATGTGATATTTGATTATTCCGTAAAAAATAAAATTGTACAAACCCTAAGTTTAAACTATCAATTTAAAGTCACAGTTACTGACGGTGTCAATTACGAACAGCGTATTTTTAAAATATTTGTGACTGGGTCTGATGAGTTCAGAGCAGACAGCACCACACTGGGCAACTCAGCAGGCGGGTTTACCGCAGACTCAACATATGTTAGAAAACCAGTTTGGATCACCAATGGTAATTTGGGATTGTTCAGGTCTAACAATTACTTGACTGTGCCTGTTGCACTGTATGATAATACTGGTGTGAGTTTTAGAATATCGGCCACCAACGAAGAAGTATATGTAGTGGCTTATAAATTATCATCCACAGACAATGTCACTGGCAGTGTGTTTGTCACGGTGAATACTGCAAACAACACAACAATTCCGCAAATTGGTCAATATTTCACATTGAATTATTATGTAGATAACGCAACTGAAAAAATTTACACAATATCAAATGTACAACAATTGACACCCACAAGATATCGATTAACAGTGACATCTCCGCTGGTTGTGGATATACCAAACAGCACGGTGTTTTATACAGGAACACTGAGCCAACTTCCGCCAGGTATTCAATTTGATGAACTGGATGGTGACTTGTATGGGATTATTCCATACCAACCAGCAGTCACAACACAATATGTGTTCACACTCACCGCCAGTAGACCTGGAGATAATTTAGACGAAATCAGCAGTGCCAGTCGTAAATTCAATATTACTATTTTGGGCAGCATCAACAGTGTTATCACATGGATCACGCCCACTGAACTGGGATCAATCCCAGCAGATTTTCTGTGTACACTAAGAGTTGTTGCTGAAACTTCTGTGGCAGGCGCGGTGGTATCATACGAGTTGAGCGATGTCAATCCAGACGATACTCGGAGTCAATTGCCACCAGGGCTTGAACTCAACGGAGATGGCGAAATAATTGGCACAGTTAATCAGTTCTACAACAACATTACTCAAACTCCTGGGTTGATTCAATTTGATGGAGGGCAAACAACATTTGATAAGTCCGCTGGTTTGTTTGACCGCAGTTACTTTTTCACAGTCAAAGCATATGATCAATATGGCTATAGTGCAATTGCACAAACCTTTAACATTGTGATTACTACTCCCAACACCATGTTTTACAGCAACATTGTTACTAGGCCTTTCTTGATACCAGCACAAAGATCCGCATGGAACAGTTTCATAAACAATGCATCTGTTTTCTCTCCGGCCAGTGTGTACAGATCAAACGATCCAAATTTTGGAGTTCAAACTAGTTTGACCATGTTGGTGTATGCGGGAATACAAACCACAAATGCGGCGGCTTACATAGGCGCAATGGGTTTGAACAACAAAAAGAAACGATTTCAGTTTAGCAGTATTAAAAAAGCTGTGGCCACAGACACTGTTACCGGTGAGCAACTGTACGAAGTTGTGTACATACAAATGATAGATCCAGCTGAACCAAACGGTCGATACAAAGCATTGAGTATAAAAACAAAAAGTCCAATATCTCAAAACATCAGTGTTGATAGTAATTTGGATTTTTACAGTACTCAATTGTCCGCTCTCAATGCCGATAGTTTGTACAGCGACAGGCCTGATTTCAATGTCACTGTTGACAGCACTGGATACAGAACCAGCAATCCAAGACCCAGTGTGTACTTTCCAAACAGCATAACAAATTGGCAAACTCGATTGGGTGCTGTTGGAGCAACTGAACGCAACTATTTGCCGCTTTGGATGCGCAGTATTCAGCCGGGTAACAAGGCAGAATTGGACTATGTATTGGCAATACCACTGTGTTTCTGCAAACCAGGAACAGCTGACACCATAATAACAAATATCAAATTCAACAACTTTGATTTTAATTCGTTGGATTACACAGTGGATAGATACACATTATCTTCCGCAGGTGGGTATGCTGACGATAAATATTTGATATTTAAAAATAATAGGATAACCGTATGACAAGTGCAATAAACTCTTCTGCAATTAATGTATCTTACCCAGTAGCGGGTGTTGATAACAACAGCCAAGGATTCAGAAATAATTTTACAGCTATACAAGCTGGATTGGCTGTTGCCAAAAGTGAAATATCTGCTTTGCAACAAAATTCAGTACTGGTGAGGGATGTTGCAACCAGTTCAGTAAAGGTAGTGAACGATTTACTCGAAAGCACAATTAGCAACGGATTATACAGTAAGTTTAGTGGCGTTGTGTATTCATTGAGCAACGTTGGCAGTGCTGGAGCTGCTATCAATGTTGGCAACGGGCCAATGCAGTCTGCAATTTTAACTGCTAATGCCACATTGAATTTTACATCATGGCCCACTACTGGAAAGTACAGTGTGATAAAATTGATGTTGATAGGTGACCAAAGTTCAAAATACACTGTGACCTTGACAAATCCAACAGGTGGCTCTGGTAAATTAAAATTAGCAACCACGCCTACCCTGACCACTGTTGCCATTACTGGAACAGGTGGCCAATTTAGTTGTAATGCAGCAGCACTATCGGTGGGACAATTGATTAGTATTTCTGGTACCAACAGTGGCACTGGCAGCATCACTGGATACTCCAGCACCGCTGGATCACCAGTTACCTACTATATTATTGCAACCAATGGATCAACTACATTTACCCTTAGCACAACCAGAGGCGGTGCTGCAATTGCAACCACTGTGGGTACTCCTATTGGTTTAACCTACACTGCATCAGCACTGGTAAGCGGACCATCTGCATCAACGGCATTTATAACGTTGGATCGAGAAAATCATTTTGAAATGCTTGAAGCATGGACCATTGATGGTGGCACCACTGTGTACCTCAAACTTGACGCACAATATACCGCAGGTTAATATGCATCCATTAGCAGGAGATTTTGCCGGCATTAAAGACAGCGAACTGGAGAGTAAGGTTGGCGACCTTACTCGAAAATACTTTATGACTCAAAACACCGATGTCAAACATCAGATTGGCATGTTGTTAGAAACATACAAAATGGAGTTGGGTAGTCGTAGACAAGCTGCATTGGAACAATTGGCAAAAAATAGTGAAAAAAGTCTTGACAACCTGATCAAAGTCAACTAAACTATAGGCTATGCGCCTAGATAAATTCGGTAATCCTATTTTTAATACTCAAGACATATTCAAGTTCCTATATCAAGGAAAGCTGACCAACCTCAAAGATCTCACAGTTGACTACACTGAAGATATTGAAAAGTTAGAGCAGGTTGCGGGATTTACATTTTCAAGATTCAATGATCAATTGGATTCTATCAGTATAGAAGACTTTGACCAGGCATTGCAAAGTGATTGGTTTATGCCAACAGAATACAAAGAATTTGATGTAGAAGAATGGTGTCTCAGCCGTTGCACTACTGAACCGCAACGAGAACGTGTTTACGACGAAATGGAAGCGTATCGCAATCGTAAAATGATTCCATTATTGCAATGGACCAAACATTTTGTGGATACTTGCAACGAAAATGGCATTGTTTGGGGTGTGGGTCGAGGATCCAGCGTGGCCAGTTTTGTGTTATATTTGTTGGGTGTGCATCAGATTGATTCAGTCAAATATAATTTAGACTGGCAGGAATTCCTGAGATAAGTAATAGTATAACTCAAGGAGGCTAATATGCCAATGAAAGAACAACAACGTATGGTTTACCGTACAGCAAGAGGTAAAGAAGTTGATGTGGGTAAACTAATTAATCAAAATGAATTGGTACCTGCTGTGGGCAACGCTAAGGTCAATGCACGAGGCGACAAATTAGGCGAAGGCGGCAAAATCATTAGACGTCGCGAGGAAATGACTCCTCAACCCGTTAATATTCCCAATCAAATCAATGTAAGAGAAGTGGCAGCACCAGTGGCTCAAACGCCTGCACCGCTACCCAATACTCCCACAAGATCCAAAAAAGATCTTAGTACCCAGGATCCAGAAGGCAACGAATAACATGGCTGTAATAACTGGCACACTCAAGCCACTAAACGATAACATTCTTGTTACTGGTATGAATTTTGATTCCCGAGTATCTGCGGGCGGTATTGTACTGCCCAGCGACGATGGCAAAAGCGAAGGTGTACGCCATCGTTGGGCCCGTGTTTGGAAAGTTGGTCCTAAACAAATTGATGTGCGTGTTGGAGAATGGATTTTGTTGGAGCACGGCCGATGGACTCGAGGTGTTAAAGTGGTAGACGACAACGGTGAAGAGATCACAATTCGTCGTGCTGACACCAAAGCAATTTTGGCAGTAACAGACGAAGAGCCGGGTGACAACACCTTTGGTTCACACAGCAAAGTAAATCACGCAGAATTTGATCCAGCTACATTTGCCCGGCCCAGCTTCGAGCAATAAAGAACAACAGGCCGCTAGACAAGGCCTGTTTTCACCTGTATAATAAACACATATATCAATAAGGAACTGCGATGAAAGAATTGTGGGTAGAGAAGTATCGTCCTAGCACTATCGAAGGATATGTGTTTAGAGATAGTCATCAACGAGAACAGGTTAAGAATTGGATTAAAGAAAAATCAATTCCGCATTTGTTGTTTAGCGGCAGTGCTGGTATTGGAAAAACTACCTTGGCTAAAATTCTGTTCAACGAACTAGAAGTAAACGATTTGGATTTGTTAGAGATCAATGCAAGTAGAACCAACTCAGTTGACGATGTTAGAGATAAAATTATCAACTTTGTGCAGATGATTCCGTTTGGTGACTTTAAAGTTGTGTTGCTGGACGAAGCGGACTATTTGAGTCCCAACGCACAAGCAGCACTTCGCGGTGTTATGGAAGAATATCACACATCAGCAAGATTTATTTTAACTTGTAATTATCCACACAAAATAATTCCTGCGCTACACAGTCGTTGCCAAGGATTTCATATTGAAAAGACAGACCAAACAGAGTTCACAGCTCGCATGGCCGAGATCCTTATCAGCGAAGGGGTTGAGTTTGATATCGATACTCTGGATACATTTGTCAAAGCCACATATCCAGACTTGCGCAAGTGCATCAATACTGTGCAGATGAACTGCGGGGAAAACGTGTTGAAAACTCCGCAACGAGGAGATACCGGCGAAGCTGACTACAAGTTCAAAATGGTTGAACTGTTTAAGGCTGGCAAGATCAATGAAGGTCGCAAACTGGTGTGTAGTCAAGCTCGTCCAGAAGAAATGGATGAAATCTATCGCTGGTTGTATGACAACATAGAAATCTTCGGCGAAGAAGAAAAACAAAACAAAGCTATTCTTGTGATTAAACAGGGCCTGGTGGATCATGCGTTAGTGATCGATCCTGAGATCAACTTGGCTGCAACACTTATTAGATTGAGCTATTTGCAATGAACATATTGGTAATTGGACAGCCTCGATCAAGGTCTCACTTTGTGTTACATTCTCTTGCTAGTTTTTATGGTTTAGAAAATTTGGTGGAGCCTTACAAGGGAATCGAGGATGGTCCAGATTACTTAACAAACATCGAGCAGGTTACTCGTGAGTTGTTAACCAAACAAAATTTTGCCTGTAAATTACAAACGTCGGACATCAGTGGATGGCAACCCGCATACAATTGTTTTCGATTTGAAATGTACGATTCGGTATATATAACAGCTCGTAAAAATATTACAGAGCAAGTTGCTAGTTTGTTAGTGGCAAGAACTTACGATTCATGGGGGCATTACCCAGCAAATCCATTAGCAATTACATTTGACTCAACCAAGCATATGTTTTTACTAGAAGAAATCAAACAAGACAATAAAAAATTAAATATCTGTAAAAAACAATTAATTGAAAATAACATTTACGTTAAAACTTTGTATTACGAAATTAGTGAAGATTGGGTTAAAACTCATTTAGAAAATGCAACAACGGAATTAGAAAAATCAAATTATGATTATAAAAAAATCATAACAAATTATAGTGAATTAGAAGAGTTAGTATCTCAACATTTTGATAAACTTGATATTATTTAAATTATAATGAAACAACGACTGATCGATGCATACATGACCACCGCGGAGACATTTGCAGAACTGTCTCATGCTCGCAGATTGCATGTTGGTGCCATTGTGGTCAAAGATGACAGAATTATTTCAATTGGCTATAATGGCATGCCGGCTGGTTGGGATAACGATTGTGAGTACGAAATACTTGTAGAAGAAGGCGACGATTACGCAACAGAACTTAAAACTAGACCTGAGGTATTACATGCTGAAACAAATGCCATTGCCAAGTTGGCTAAATCTAACGAATCTGGTATGGGTGCTACTATGTTCGTTACCCATGCTCCATGCTTGGACTGTGCCAAACTTATATACCAAAGCGGTATTAGCAGTGTTCTATATAGGGACGCTTACAGGGATACTAGTGGTGTCACGTTTCTTGAAAAGTCGGGCGTGACAGTTACACAAGTAAAAAAGGGCCCGTAGGCCCTTTTTGTTGACTATCTAACGCAGTGTGCGTTATTCTCCATAAACCGCTAACACCTCCTTCACGGCATTATGGCGTTCGATGTCCTTGTGGTCAAATCGTATGATATCGATATGTTCCAAATATTCCTTTTGTTCAAGTAGGTTGCAAAAATCAATCAGACCATTATCGCTCAATCGGTCTGCCTGTGCTAAATCACCTGTAACTACCATCTTAGATCCTTCTCCCAAGCGGGTCAACAGCATCTTCATCTGATTAACAGTGGTATTTTGACACTCATCTGCAATAATATATGCATTTTTAAAGGTTCTACCTCGCATGTAGGCAAGTGGGCTTATTTCAATAGTTCCATCCTCCAGCATTTTTGCTATGTCTTTGGCTTGATAATACTCTGAAAAGACGTCAAA
>Ga0209107_10000175_pt1 | contig 37940 bp, 32 predicted proteins | sample LakErihyJuly2011_2_FD_187460 | JGI IMG/M metagenome (GOLD analysis project Ga0209107, IMG submission 187460) | Freshwater microbial communities from dead zone in Lake Erie, Canada - CCB hypolimnion July 2011 (SPAdes) (version 2) | ecosystem: Environmental > Aquatic > Freshwater > Lentic >...
ATAATAATAAAATTCGTGTTTTTTTTTATATTATTTTTTTTCATAAATTCACATCTTTCGATTTTAAAGATGATTACTGGTCAGATGACCGTTCTTTCAACTCCTGGATGTTTGGTCTCTGCTTATTATCATTTACCGATTTCTGCATACACTTATTTTCTTACGCAGATGTCAGCACTGGTGCATTATCTGAGTATTTTTGTTTTACCAATAAATCTTTGTGCTGATTATCAATTTCCGATTATTACATCAGTCTTTAATGGATCTTTTCTTTTATCGCTGGTGATAGTTACATTAATGTTATTTGTGGCTTTTTATTTTGCCAAAATAGAAAAAAGCAACCTGATTTACTTTGGTGTTGGATGGTTTTTTCTTTCGCTGTTGCCCCGTGTCTCCTTGGTTCCATCATCTGAGTTGGTGGCTGATTACAAAACATTTGTTCCATCAGTTGGTATTTTAATGCTGCTTGCGAGTGCTTTCTGGTATCTGGTTGACTGGCTCTTTGTTGATGTGTTTGAAATCGATTCGCGGATTGGAAAAATAAGCGTTTATACGATTATCACATTAATTTTCATGGGTGTTTGGTATTATTCGCGAGGGTTAGCACATCGATTTGATGATGAAGTTTCTTTTTGGCAGAATGTTGTTGTATCTACGCCAACGCGTGCACGCAGTTTTCATTTTCTGGGAAATGCATTTATTCGTAATGGAAAAATCGAAGATGGTTTGGAGGCGTATCACAAAGCCACCATGCTTGATGAGGGATATTCTGAGCCATGGATAGCATTGGGAGAATATTACCAGCAGCATAAAGATTTTCATAAAGCGCAGCATTATTATGACAGAGCAGCGCGGTGTGAGTGTTGTGATATGTCTCGCGTTTCTGCAAACAGAGCGTGTTTATTGAGTGAAATGGGACAGTCTGCTGAAGCATTGGAAGCTTTTGAGCAGGCGACAAATTTTAAAACATGTTCATCGCAAACTTTTTTCAGGTATGCCGAAATCCTTAGAAAGAGTCATCAATTTGCGCAGGCATATCAAATGATAAAAAAAGCATTAGCGCGAACAATAAACCCTTCTGATGAAATGATTATTCTCGAGGCTCGATTGGCATTTGAGCTTGGTAAACATGCTCAAGTTGTGAGTATTTTGGAAACGGTTGATTCTAAAAAATTTGATATCAATGTGGAATTTATATTGGCTGCAAGTTATTACAGCTTAGAAAATTATAAAAAAGCAGCACTGTTTTTTGAGCAGGTCTATCACAAAAGGCCAGATAATTTGGATGTTGCCTACAATTATGCGCAATCATTGATGCAATGTGGCAAATATTCTTCGGCAATTCCGTATTTTCAGCAATGTGCCCAAAACCCCAAATATCCGTTTTCTCAGGTTAATATTGCGGTTTGTTTTCAAAAAAATGGTAATATTTCAGCTTCCCGCAATTTGCTCACACAGCTTGAGCAGAAAGAAAACTTATCTGTTTTTGTAAAAAATAAGCTTGAAATGATAAAAAAAGATTTTGTTTGGGTATAAAAAAAGGGCACTTTTAAGCGCCCTTTTTAGTTAGTTTATTATGCTGTTTAAGTTGTGGTTTCTGCATCAAATGTATCTGATGACTTGAGGGCTTGTGCCTCTAGAATCATAGCATTAGCTAATAGCTCATTTTGTTTTAATACTGCATTTATCTCATCAAGCTCTTCGAGTGAAAGTCTTTGTGCAAGTTTAATTGCGGCTAGTTCTTCTTTGCTGATTCCATCTTTTTTTAATTTTAAGTCATCGGTTGAGCTTAAATCATCAGTTGATGTGGCGATTTCTTGAGTGGTTGCGGCTTTAATTTGTTTGCTAAACCAGTATGCATAAATTGCTCGGTAGAGCGTTTCTGCGCCCGAATAAATGTAACTTGCTGGTTTGGCTGATTCTGTGTTGAACATGAAAACAACAAGCATTAGGTAAAATAATTTTTTCATAATCCCCCCCGGATTTTAGATAAACGATTCATTGATCTATGTTTCTTATTGTAACAAACAGCTTTTTTTCTGACAAAAGGCTTGGGTTTAATCAGGTAAAACATAGTGATTTTGATTAAAAAAGGCCCTGTTTTTATATCAAGGGCCTTTTTCTGATTTTTTTTTCTTAGACTACTGTTGGAGTAGCGACGGCTACCGCATCAAGATTTGTTGTAACTGTTTCATCGATAGGAACAATTTTTACTGTTTTTGGATATGTTGCTTTGAGTTCAGCTTTTTTGGCAGTGTATTCTCTTTCAATTTCAATAATTGCTGCGTTAAGGGCTGCCGTTTCTCCCTTGTCATGGGTATCAAAATACTGAACCTTAAGGGCGATAAGTTTTTGTTCAAGTTCTGTTAAAAGGGCTTTTTTTTGTGTACCATAAGAGCCATTTTCTTGTACAAGGTTAAATGCTGCCATTTCTTTATCAAACTTTTTTTGAGCAAGTCTTCGAGCGTTAAAACGATGTGTTTTTGCTGCTATAAGTTGAGGTAATCTTTTAAGAGCATTTGTTTCATTTCCTGCTGTAACGGTCATTCCACATAATACGGCGACAATTAATAACATTCTTTTCATTTGATTTTTCCTTCGAATCTTTTTGGTTGATCGATATTATTACCGTAACAGTTCGTTGGGCTTCGAACAAAAGGCATAATCTTTCTGGCTGAAAAACAAGCGTTTTTGATAAAAAGAGCTGGAAATAAAAAAAGGCCTGATGTTAAACCAGGCCTTTTTTATAAAAATGAATTGAACTTAAATTGTTGCAAGTAACAATGAAAGAACAGACATAAGTTTGATCAAAATGTTAAGTGATGGTCCTGAGGTGTCTTTGAATGGATCACCCACCGTGTCACCAACAACAGCTGCTTTGTGAGCATCTGAGCCTTTTCCACCAAAATTACCAGCTTCGATAAATTTCTTAGCGTTATCCCATGCACCGCCGGCGTTTGCCATCATCAGAGCAAGTGGCACACCAACAAGGGTTGCTCCTGCAAGAAAACCACCAAGAGCGAGTTTTCCTTGAAGACCAAATCCATAGCGAATAAGTACTGGCATTGCGATGGTCAAAATACCAGGAAGTAACATTTCATAGAGGGCTGCTTCTGTTGAAATTTCGATGCAACGTTCGTAGTCAGGCTCGCCGGTTCCTTCCATGAGTCCTGGAATTTCTTTGAATTGACGGCGAACTTCAAGAACCATTTTCCATGCAGCTTTACCAACTGATTTCATGGTAAGGGCTGAAAGAAGAAACGGCATGGTCGCGCCAATGAACATTCCGGTAATAACGGTAGGATCGATAAGGCTGAGCGCGTCAAGTCCTGATGCCATGCAGTATGCTGCAAACATTGCAAGAGCAGAAAGCGCAGCTGAACCGATAGCAAAACCTTTTCCGAGTGCTGCTGTCATGTTGCCAAGTGTATCGAGTTTGTCCGTAATTTTTCGAACTTCAGGTCCAAATCCAGACATTTCTGCAATACCGCCAGCGTTGTCAGCAATTGGGCCGTAAGCGTCAACAGACATTGCGATACCAATTGTTGCAAGCATCGAGACTGCTGCAAGTGAAACGCCATACAATCCACCAAAGTAGTTGAAAGACGCAAAAACAACTGCTGCAATGATCCAAATTGAGCCAACAATTGAACCAAAGCCAAGTGCAAGACCGTAGATTAAGTTGGTTGCTGCTCCAGATTGTGATGCTTCAGCAAGTTCTCTGACTGGTTTACCGTTGGTGTAATAATCGGTGATAGATCCAATAATAATTCCGGTGATTGCACCAAGAAACACTGAACCAAAAAGATTCATAGCAATTCCTGCTGATGCCATATAAAAATATGAACCTACAATGAACGCGACAATTGCGATATTTGGCGCAAAATGAAGTAAATGTTCAGATTGAACGGGAATTACAAAAACAGAAAGGAGTCCAAGGGCAGAGGCAAAAATACCAATAGCCGAAAGTACGAGTGGAAGGCTTACAAGTGGTGAGGTATAGCTGGAGTTTTCAAGAGCAAGAACCATGGTAGCTGTTACTGCAGCCACAAAAGATTCAAAGATATCAGCACCCATGCCGGCGGTATCGCCAACGCAGTCACCAACGTTATCTGCAATAACTGCAGGATTTCGAGGATCGTCTTCAGGAATTCCTTGTTCGAGTTTTCCAACAAGGTCAGCACCAACGTCAGCAGCTTTGGTGTAAATACCACCACCAACACGAGCAAAAAGCGCAATAGAAGAAGCGCCAATTGCGTAGCAGGTGAGAATTCTACCGAATGTTGCGTAGTCTTGGTACAAGAAGGTCAGAAGACTGAGTCCAAAAAGAGCAAGTGTTGCGACCGTGAAACCCATGACTGATCCACCCATGAGGGCGGTTAATAGAGCAGGGCGTTCGCCTTCATTTTTTGCAACCATGGTTGTCAAAAGATTTGCTCTGGTTGCTGCATGCATTCCAATGAAACCTGCAAACATTGAAGAAAGTGCGCCAAAGGTGTATGCACCAGCCTCAACTGCAGAAGTTATGTATCCGATAAGTCCGGAAGCTACAATAATGACACCAATGAGAATAGAATATTCTTTTCTCAAAAATGCCATGGCGCCACGACGAATGAGGAGCGCGATTGAAGCCGCTTTTTTATCAAAATTGTAGTCTTTTGAAACTTTTGCAAGCGCGATAAGCGTTACTAAAAGTCCTAAGCCTGTTGCACTTGCGTACAACGAAAACGGTTGTGAAAGTATCATGAAAATCCTTTAGTTTAATGATCTATTTATTTATAGTTTACTGCCGATTGTAGAATTCTGAAGCCATTTTGTAAAGCAATCTTGCTTCGGTTTGGTACAAATATTTATGGTAGGGGTATCAGATTTGGGTTTTCCTGAGATTTTTATATGAATTATTTAGAATTCGCAAAAAAAATATTTTTTTGCGCATTGGTTATTTTTGGTGCAGCAAATCTTCACTCAGTCCCTCCTGGGAGCGTTTTTAAACCAAGAACTTCTTTGATTCAGCCCTATAGAAGTCCATTGATTCAGGATAAAGTTCCTCCAATAAGGCCTTATGTACCCTCTGAGAGCTATCAATTAGCAAGAGTCCGCCCTTCGCGCGAGAGAGTCGTCCAATTTGCTGATGAGGTTCCAGCTCTGGAGGACGAATCACCAGAAGAGAGCGAAGATTTGGATGATGATTCAGACTATCACTCAGATTTAGAACTTGCTCAAAGAATTCGCATTAAAATTGCGGAAATTGAGAGAGAATATTCAGCGCAGGGATTTAAGTATTTATTGAAAAATGCTGATTCGTTGTTGGCCGAAATAGAGAAGATGTCAAAAAGTAGTCAATTACATTTATTATTTTTGATACTCAGGGCTAGTGATGAGATTGCTTACCAAGCTTCGTTTGCCTCTCCAGCAGCCCTTCAAGTACAAGCGTTGACGGAATTTAGGAAAAAATGGGATGCGTTTTTCGAACGAGCAAAAAAAACGTATGCTTCAATCAAGTGGCCAATCGAAAATATTTCAGGTGCATACAAAGGTAAATCACCATCAGGGCAATATAATGTTTATTATTCAGATTTGAATGAAGCTATTATTGATGATCATAATGGCATTAATGTTCTTACAAATTTCTCAAAATCATATGTTCCTGATTGCACTAAAATTGATTTCTTTAGTGACCTTTTTGCGGCACTTGAAAATCTCAGTTTTACGGATACTAATTGGTGTTTAGCAGGATACAATTTTTTAGATTATATCATTAAAGAACTCACTCGCTTAGCAGAAAAATCAGATATTTCTGATGGGCTAGTTGATATTTATAATGAGCATCTGAGTAATTTTGAGACAAAAAAAGCATCATTACTTGAAGTTCTTGGTGGTGCTAACGAAATTAAACAGTACACATCAGCGCAGCTCGATGCAAAAATGGTAAGAATTACAACGCTTCTTTTAGACATTGAAACTGGAATGGGAGCGCTTAAGGACAAAGTAATAAAGCATCAGCAAATTACTAATCTTTTTTATGGGATAAATGAGTTGCTGCTCAAGGGGGGGGGCCAGAAAAAAGGCCAGATGAAAGCGTTTTTTAAACGAATTCATCAAATTTATATAAGGTTGTCTTTGGGAAGCGAAGATATTTACGGTAAAAATTTATTGCAGTTATTTTTTGATTTGTACATGCAATCACTGTATTTGATAGATTGCTGCAAGCTTAAAAATAAAAGCTTTGAAGATATTTTATCGTATCTTTCACCAGAAGACATGATAGCGCTTGAAGAGCTTTATGCAGCTAATATTTTGTTTTTATTTGAAAAAAGAACATTAACTGCGCCGTATCGGTATTCATCAGCATTTGTTCATCGTCTTGATCCTGCAGAGATTATCAAGGGATCAAATGAGCCAGATTATGTGATTGCTTTTTTTCCAATTGCTCCATTGAGGCAAAGTTCTGGATATCCATTTAATATTATTAATAACCCTTCTGCTCAATTTGTTTTGCCTGATGATTGGAAAAAAAAAACACCCTGGATTAATCCGCCATTTAATTTTGATTCAATGGCTTATTACGTTGAACCAACTATTGATAAAGAGGCTTTAGCTGATACTGAGGAGTCGCTTGAAACAAAACCAGATTTTGCAGGGTTGTCTGTTGAGCAGATTGAAGCGTACCTGAAGGGTTATGAGGATGATTTGGATACTGCTTTAGTGTCTATTCCAAAACCGTCTGATTTCCGACACGAGCTATCAGAAACCCATTCTATTCATGTTTCAAACCTTCGAAATGCTCTTAAGCCATGGCTTATTATTCAAGATCTAAGATTTCGAAATGATAATAGTCGTGTTATAGACATAGTTGAAAATAAATGGAAAGACATACTAGATAAGTTAGAAAAAACCGTTATAAAGGAGCTTGGGCATATAAAGTTATCAAAAAATTATTCTATCCAAACAGAAGGTGGTGCAATTGACAAAAAAGTACTTCTTCAGCGTTTTAGGGAAGGTATTGTACACGACCTCAAAAAAATTCTAGAATTTTTTTATGAGATGGAAATTTCATCAAAAGTTAGTTCTGAACTCTTTAAACGAACCAATGAGTTATACTTAAAACTTTCTGGTGGTTCTGGGAAAAAGAAAGCGCCGGTCGTTTTTGCGCAGCAACGCATAGCTGATTTATCTGCGATTCTTGATCGAACTGCAAAAGCACTTGAATCTCCAGCAAGTGTTGCCGTTGGTATTGCCACTTTAACGTCATTTTTTACAACAATGATTGATCCCGCACGAGCTAGACAAGTACCTGTTGCAGATGCAATGGTTGAGAGTGGACTTGCAGATGGGTTGATGGCTCTTCTTGAAAAAATTCCAAAGAAAGCGACATATGTTTTCAGCGCAGATCTGCCTGGAAATGTGGTTGCTTTGTGGAGTAATTTTTTAAAGGTATTTTGTGATGTTAATAAAGTATTTGCATTAAAAACATTATTGAAAAAGAAAAGTGCCTTTAAACGTGCAATTAGTTTTTCTTACGCAGACTTGGTTTCTCGTCAAGCAAAAATGGAAAAAGCTCTGGCCAGTCGAAATATTAAAGGATCTTATAATCTTGAAAGTGTAAACCCGCTACCAATAAATATTACAAAAAAGAGCGACGTTTATTGGTCTGTAGAGAGAGAAAATATGTTTATTGCTCAACTTGCGGTTAATCTCGCTAATTCGATAACGGTTCCATTTAAAGATATATTTACTTATTATCCTAATAATAAGCTGCAGGCGATGATCTCATTGAGAATTGTTTTAGGATTTTTGAATCATCCTCATATAAGAAGATTTAAAAAAACACATCCACTTAATGCTTTACTAAATGCCAATATACTAAATTCAATCGCGGTTGTTTTCATGAGTGAGATTACGGCAGATCGAGATGATTTATTTTCTCAAATGTTTGTTGCAACATTTAATAAATTCCGCAGTCTTTTTTCAGATGACACTCTGTTTTGGCCAATCGCCTCAGCTGCGGCAACAAAAGACATTCCTTTAACCAATAAGGGATTGTCTATAGCAGATGTAGTTGCTAAATTTGATAATTTGTCTCCTGATAAAACTCGGGGAATTTATGCGAAATATAAAGAAACTGCTACAGGATGGACCTTGAAAACAGAGGAAGAGCTACAAAAGGAAGTTGCTGCAACTGCAGGCAAATAATATAGATTTGATTTTGCCGAAACATAATTAAAAAAAATAAAGATCGCCGCGAGCAGAGATGGTCGCGGCGATCTTTATTATTAGATTTTAGCAAGAAAGCGATTTGTTCTCATTTGGTGGGAAAAAAAGCTTTTTGGATTTTTGATTATTTCAAGTAACCATGAATATTCATAGGAATCAATTGAGTACAAAATTCTGTACACATTGCCATAAATTTGATCATTTCTGATAAGTCCAAATGTTCGAGAATCTGATGTCATTCGGCGATTGTCATTCATGCACCAATAAAAATTCTGAGGAATCGTTTCTTTGAAAAAGATATCACAAGATTCAGCTATTTGAGGATGTTTAAACATGGGAAGATCTGTCTTTGGATGAGTCAGAATTTCTGATTCATTAATTTTATAAAAGGGCTGCGTTTTGATTGATTGATTTGGGTCAAAGCTTGCCCAGCGTATCGATAAATTAGAATTTTTATTGATAGCTGATTGTGGAATGATGTGCGCAAAGGGACTTTTCTCTTCAACTAAGATTTTATTGTTAGAAAGTCCAATTAACGGATATTGATTGATATACCATTCGGTGAGTTTTTCTCCATTCACATAAATAACCGGAATATTATTTTCTATCTTGCCTTCGATGGTATCCCCAGGAACTGCAATAATTCTTTGAATAGTTAATTTTCGGTGCTCTGGCAGATCAAAAAAATCTACCTTGATGCCAATATACTTTTCCCACCATCGTTTAAACGCACTCGTTTTTGAGTCTTCTTTGGACAATTGTTCAAGCAAGACTAGGTCTTTTCGTTTTATGGATGCGTACACATACGCAAGTTTATTTATAACAGCGGTATCACCAACAAGCAGTGTTGGTTCACACCCTCCGTCGGTTACATCATACGTTGAGAAAATAAATGGTTTTATGAGCAGGATAATAAGAAACAAGGTGAAAAAAAGTTTTTTAAGATTATTTTTGCCTGGTTCAATATCGGTCATAAGCGATTCGAAGAGTAATTCAACATCAGAAAGTTTTTTGAGTGTAATCGCTAATTCTTGAGCATCAGCATTTTCCGAGAGCGTTTGAGTAATTTGCTTCAGTGTTCGCTCTATGGTGTGTTTTTTTGTTTCTATGGTTGCTGCACGTTCTGGCTGAGAGAATTTAAACGAATCTATTTTTTGGGTTAAAAGAATTTGCTGCGCTGCCATTTTTTGCAGCAGCGCAGTGTGTCTTCTTTGTATTCTTTTTTGCAGAAACATGTTGTTTAAATTTGTTCAGCAGCAGGAAGCGGATTTCTGAGAATTGTAAATGAGCGTTCAGGTCTAAAGCGTTTTGACCAGAAGGTTAAAGGGTTTTTGAGTATGTCAAACAACCACCAAACTTCTTCGCTGTTGATTGAATATACAATTACGCTGGCCTTGCCCCTGATCAGACTTCCATCAATCATGCCCCATGTTCTGCAGTCTCTGCTGTTTCTTCGAGAATCTCCTTGGCACCAGTATTTGCCTTGAGGAATTCGTATTTGCATGAATGAATCACTGTTTGAACCAAGTTCAGGTTCGCCAGCTTTTCTAAAGAATGGTTTGCCGCTGAATGGATTTTTAACAACTTCTTTTGCTTCAAGTTTATAAAATGGTTGGTCGGCGTATGACTTTTCTGGATCATAGGAGTAAAACGAAGGGTGTCCATCACAATTTTCTGATTTTCTAATTTCTAAGTATCTCATCAAATGACTTGTTGCAACAGCCATGCAGCCAACAGCAATTGACGTGAGCTCCAGGCCAAGATCAGGGAAAATATCAACTGGATTGATCAGGTACCAGAGTCCTGCAACGCTGACAACGGTGATTGCTTGGAGTGCAGTGGAATTTCTAATTTTTGCAAAAAAGCTCATTACAGGATTTGACGCAGGAAAGAACCCATTCATTTTTTGTACGGCGATAAGGGGATATGTGTTTACATACGATTCAGTGAGTTTTTGTCCATTTCGGTAAATGACAGGATGTCCATCTTCCACTCGCCCTTCGATGATATCGCCAGGGATACCGATGACGCGTTTTACGAAATTGTCAGGACCCTCAGGCAGTCCAAGAAATCTAAGTTTTAAGCCAAAGAATCGCTGCCACAGGTATTTTGCCCAATTATTTGAGTATTTAATTTCAGGATTATCAAAGACGACAAGATCGCCACGTTTGACCGGTGAGAACCAGTAAGCCATTTTGTTTGCAAGAATGCGATCGCCAACTAGCAGATTGGGTTCAGCAGATCCTGTTGGCACGCAGTACCAACCGAAAACAAATGACTTAAGAAGAAATACAAGCAGGAGTTGAAAGAAGAATGAATCAGTAACTTTCTTCCAGGTTGATTTTGTTTTTTCATGAAGTTCATCAAGAATTGTTTGTGCATGCTTCATTTTATCGGTGAATGACGCGTAATTAATATCGCTTTCAGCTTTATTGAGTTCCGCTTCAATCTGACCAATCAGCGTATCAAGCTTTTTTTTAAGCGATGTATTTTGCAAGTATTCCTGAGCGCTTTTATGAGTTGTTGCTTGCGTTTCTGTTGAGGTTGGTTGTTCATTAGAAAAATAGTTTTCTATCGCAGGGTTTTGTTCAGCATATTGTTTTTTTAGTTCAAGAAATTTTTTTAACAATTGGTTTTTCATTATTATTAATCCTTTTTAATTATAAACCTTCAGCTCAGCCCAAAGTGATGCCAGCAGTTGCGGTGGGAGATTTGAAGGTGCGTGGTTAGATGTTTTTATTACATGTGCGGGTGGCAATGGACACGAGTTTTTTTGTGCAGATTCATTCCAGAATTTTGAGAGCAATGCGCTATTTGTTTGAAGAAATTCAGTGTTTTCTTCGTTTATTTTAGCATTCTCTTTCTCTAGGCAAAAATTAATAAATTCAACAGCAAGCTTTTTGTTGCAGCTTCGCTCAAGAACTACCCAGTCGTTAGTTACGAGTAAACCGCCTTCTTTTGGGATAATAAATTGAATGTTTTTATTGTATTGGTGAGAGAGTAGAACCGTTTTGTAAGAAGCGTATGCGAGTGGAATAACATTGTTCACCAAGAGCAGTGGAATATTGGTATCGGTATAAATTTCAACATACTTTTTTTGTTCTTTGAGCGATTGAGAGATAGCACTCATTTCAGTTGACCCTAGTTTTTGAAGATCATAGCCTTTTGCGAGTGCGGCGATGGTGCACAGGGGCAGCGCTTCGTCTGGAAGACATATTCTTTCATTCATCGGTTCAAAGAGTGATTTCCAAGAGATTTCTGTTTCATTTATTACTGCGCTATTGGAGCCAATTCCAAAGATATTCCAAATGTAGGGAACAGAATAAATAATTTCTTTTGAGAGAAGCCGATCGGTAGAATTATTTTTAAAAATTTTATCGATTAAATGATAGTTTGAGAGCACGTCTTTTTTTATTGGTGCTATTGAATTTTTACTAATTAATTGGGGTATTAAATAATCTGACAGAAGGGCTATATCGTAGGGAGTATTTTTATCTGCTATGTGAACAAACACTTCAGCATCGGTTTCAACATTTTTTGCATTAATTTTAATACCTGTTTTTATGGAAAATTCTTCTAAAATATTTGAAGAAATCATTTCAGGAAAAATAATAATATTGAGCGTTTTTTCTGTTGGGGAAAAAAATTTAATCATGCGTGGGAAATACAGGAAAACCATCAAGCAGGAGCTATAAAAGAGAATAATTAATAATTTGATTTTGTATTGAGACATAACAGATTCTTTAAGCATTTGGCGTATTCTCCCTCGATGTCTTTCTAACAATTTTATATGAAACAAAAAGGGCTAAAAAACTGATTAAAATCATGATTGTTGAAAGTGCGCTTAACGATGGAGAGCTTTGTGTTCTGAGTCGTGAAAAAACATACAAAGAAAGTGTTTGTATTTCAGGTCCTGCACAGAAAAACGAAATGAAAAAATCATCTAGCGATAGCGTGAATGTCATAAGTGATGCCGTTAGAATTGCAGGTTTCAGGAGTGGGAGTAAAATTTTCTTTGTGGTGTACCAATAGTTGGCGCCTAGATCGAGCGAAGCTTCAATTAATGATGAATCAAGTTCATTTAATTTTGTTTTAATGAGTGGGATTACAAAAATAAGGCCGATTGCCGTGTGCCCAATAATAAGGCTTACAAATCCACAGGGAATTTCTAAAAATTTAAAGATGTTTAAAATAGCAAGCGCCAAAACGATATCGGGCGTGAAAATATTTGGATAAAAGAGCGCATCAAGAGATGTTTTTTTATTTTTTATCGTACCAAGTACCAGCATGGTTCCGAGTAAAACGCTGAGTATTGTTGAACAAACGGCGATAAAGATTGAATTAAAGAATGCATATCGCACCTCTGAAGATGAGATTATTTGCGCATACCATTTAAGGGTAAATCCTTCCCAGATGCTTGCCATAGTTGATGAGTTGCAGGAGTTTGCAAGCAGAGAAAGCACTGGCAAATACATGAAAAAATAAAGCATGAAAACGAATATGGTAAGTACAATCATCCCAGTTTTTTTTGTGTGCAGATTCATTTTATTCTTCTCCATAGGGGTTTGAATTCAAATTGTTTTTTTCTGGTTTGTAATTGATGAAAAACTTTATAAATGAGTAAATGCTGATGCAGCACGCAGTATTTAGCAGAAATGCCATGATGCCAATAATAGTGAGTGCGGCTCCCAGTGAATAATTTGATGCAACAAGGTAAGTGCTGACAATATTACTTCCCCACAGCGCATAATTTGCGCCACCAAGAACTTCAATTGCCGCATATTCACCAAAGGCAGGCACTGAAACGAGTAAAATGCCATTGAATAATCCGTTTTTCGAGAGTGGCAGAATAACTCTATAAAATGTTTCAAAATTAGTTGCACCAAGATCGGCAGACGCTTCGAGTAATTTTTTATTGATACTCGAGAGCGAAAGGTAGAGTGGTAAAATCATAAAGGGAATAAAGCAATACACAAGGCCAATGATGATGACGGTTTTATTATTCAACAGATGCATGGTATCTGATGTTATGTGTAAACCTTTAAACAATAAGCTGATGGGACCATTTTTTTGCAAAAGTACAAACCACGCATAAATTTGCGTGACGATGTTGGTCCACGACGGCATGATCAAGAGCATTAAGAAAAGCAACTTGAATTTATCAACACAAAACGCAATAAAATAGGCAACGGGATACGCAATAAGAACGCAAAAAAATGTTGTAATCATCGAAAATACTAATGAATTGATAATCGCGTACAAATAAGCTTCGCGACAAATTGTTTTGTAGTGAACAAGGCTCAGCGATATTGTATCTCCGCTGAAATCAAAAAAAGAAAAACACAAAACGATCGTGAGGGGAATTAATACAAAAAACGTTTGCCACAACAGAGCTGGTGAAGAGAAAAAGGTAAACCATTCAGATTCTAAATATTTTTTGAATGACATCTTTAATGCTCCAAAAGAACGACGTCTTCTTTGTAGAAATAGAGATTTACTTCATCATCATAATTCAACAGTTCTTCAGGAATATGATCTTCATTTTGTTTAAAAACTTTTATGACGCAGTCTGGTGTAACTTCAACATCAAAGAGCGTTGCCTGACCTTGGTATAAAATATTTTTAATCGTTCCGGTCAGCGCGTTATCAATATGAGACAAGCGTTTTTTAGTAATTTTTATTTTTTCTGGCCTGAGACTGATGTACGTGGTTGCGCCCGGAACAATCCAGTTTCTTTCGTGGTGGACATAGACTTTAATATTGCCAATTTTTTCATGTTCAAGTTCATAGCAATGCGCTTCTGTGTCTTTGTGCAAAATACCATTGATGATATTGGTTGTTCCAACAAAGTTAGCAACAAAGCGTGAAGCAGGAAATTCATAAATATTTTTTGGGGTGCTGAGTTGCTCAACGCGTCCACGAATGTTTAAAATCGCCATACGATCAGCAACAGTCAGCGCTTCTCGTTGATCGTGGGTGATATAAATAAAGGTCATTCCCAATTTTTCTTGTAAATCCATGAGCTCGATTAACATTTGTTCTTTGAGTCGTTGATCAAGTGCTGCAAGTGGTTCATCCAGTAACAAAACTTCGGGTTCAGCAATAACGGCACGTGCAAGTGCTACACGTTGTTGCTGGCCGCCAGAAAGTTGACTGATATATTTTTGGTCATGTCCCGAGAGCGAGACCGTTTTGAGCATTTTTTGAACTTTTTCTTCAATCTCATCTTCAGCAATTTGTCTGATCCGAAGTGAATATGCAACGTTCTCAAAAACAGAAAGGTGTGGGAACAATGCATAGCTTTGAAACACTGTATTTATTTTGCGTTCGTGAATTGGAATTTGAGTGATATTTTTTTTGCCAAGAAAAATATTACCACTATCAACTGATTCAAGTCCTGCGATAAGTCTCAGGATCGTGGTTTTTCCACAACCGCTGGGACCTGCAAGTGCAAAAAACTGACCTTGTGGAATTTCAAGGCTCAAATTATCAATGACTAAGTCAGAACCATAATATTTCGTTACGTGTTCAAGTTTTAAGCTACCCATTTTTTATAGTAACCCTTTGTCTATTTAGTGCTTGCAGTCGTGCTCGCATGCTTGTGTTGTGAATGCTTTTGCGCTCAAAATTGGAACGATGACGTCTGATATTATACAAGGAATGACAACAGAGACGAGAAGAACGATAAAAATAATTCCCATGCCGTGTCTGAGATCTGCAAAACCATGAGCAATCAAGTACAAAAATGATGCAAGCGCGCTAATAAATGAATGAGAAAAATGAGAAACCATGGCCGATGACATTAAATCATCACAGGTTTTTTTGTGACTGAGCAACAACCCATTGATGATTCCAACAACCAAGAATGGTAAAATTGAAGACAAATGATGCTTGAAGCACAAGTGCAAGGTGACATTTAATTCAAAAAATTGTGATCCCCAGTACGGGAGAAAAACGTCAGAAAGCGTACAGAAAATTGCAGGAACAACAGAACCCAAAAAAATTGATCCCCAAACATTAGATGAATACTTTCTAAAAGCGAGTACCACCGAAGATGAGGCAAACAAAATATGGATAAAGTGTAATGTGTGAAAAAGCGTGCTCGCGTTTTTTGCAAAAAGAGCGCTTTCACCAGCATTAAAGATCATGATGCTGACAATGAAAAGACTGGCAGCGACTGCCAAAATTCCATAAGGAACGTGGCATAAAAATTCAGATTTGAGCAAATCAAGTACGGATAGTTTTTTAATTTCAGGGGTTTTGTTCATGTTCATGGAGAATCCTATGGTTAAATGGTTTCATTTTCATACTGTTAGAAAAGCATTATTGAAAAATAAGTCAAATTTTAATCAGTTTTTGTCAAAATGATCCGGAAAAAGAGAGATGCCAATTGTAAGTGTGTTCATCTGGTCTGAACAAGTCTAATTTCCAGCCGATATCAAATTTTACAATCCCCAGTGGCGTGTAGAGTCTCGAGCCAAATCCGATTGTGCGATACATTTTTGTGAGTAGGTCCGGAATTGATTCTTGTGAGAGCGCTCCCATGTCATGAAAAAGTTGAAACTCAGCATTTTTTGAGAGCAAGAAACGAATCTCGGCATTGAGCTGCAACATGCTTCGGCCGCCTTGCACGGTGTAGCCGGTTGACCCATCTTGTGCGGTGTAGCTTCCCATCGGCGGTACACTATCTTTGGCGTATCCACGGATTGAATCAGCACCACCAAGTAAAAATCGATCACGCGGGTGAATGGTATTAAACGCGCCATCACTAAAAAAATAGCCAGCGTGCACACCAAGTGAAATGCCAACACGTTGGGTGAGGTTTTTTGCAAAGCGTTGTTTCATGGTACATCGTATTGATGGGGTGTTTGCGTATCCGGTGATGGGAAATGATGCTTTGCATTCTGCCACTGAGACAAATCCTTCGGCCATGGTGCGCCGTTCATCAATTGAGATTCTTCTAAAATGTGGCGTGAAATAAACTGAGAATACATTTTTATTAATCAGCTGCTCATCAAGCTTTAGATTTCCATAGAGTTCATTGAGTTTTGATGCATCGATTCCAGCTTTCCAGCCGAATTGAGAAGTATCTAAAATTATCGGTTGTGTTGTTTTTATTTTTATTTCTGCGCGACGCTCTTTGATTGTTTTTATCGCTTCAGTCACGTTAAGCATGTACCGATGATGTCTGCTTTTGACATTGAATGAATTGACTTGGTTTTCACCCAAAAGATCTGGCACGCGGTATTCGATACCTGCTTGCTGTTCGTTGTAATCGGCTGCCGCATGAAACGAGAGGATATCTGCTTTGTTGAGTGGATTTTTGATTAAATAGGTTCCAGAAATTTTAGTTACATGTCTTCGTTCTATTAATTTTTCTTCATTTGAGAGAAAGAGCCCAAGTTTGAAGCGCGCTTCAAAGGGGTCATCGTCTAAAATATGAGCGATAACATGTTTTGGGTTTTCTTGAACAGAGATTTGATGTGGCGTGAGCTTGATGTGCTCAAAAATTTCTAAGCTGTGCAACCGGCTGCGCGTTCCATCAATTTTTTTTTGATCCCAGACTGATCCCTCTTTGATACTGCAATTTTTAAGTATTTGGTTGAAGGGGAGCTTGGTGAAACCCTGGAGTATCAATTTTCCCGAAAGTACTTGCTCGCCAGGAGTCACCGTGCAGATGGCAGACAAGGGGAGGGGGGCATTTTTTGGTGTGAGGGGTGTTTGTTGTAAAGAACAATCGATGTTTGCATGCCAAAACCCAAGCTGGTACAAATCGCTCAAAATTGTTGTGCGTAAATTAGAAATAATTTCAGGGTCGAATGGAATGTTTTTGTAAAGTTCCTCTGTTCTTCGTTTATTTTTAACTAGGTTATTGGGATCAATGATTTTAAGCGTTGTAAGTTTTCGCGCATCCCCTGGATTGACGATGATTTCCAGTGTGCAGCGCTGACTATTATTTTTATGCAATAAAATCCTGGTGCTGAGAACATTAAATTCCCAAAAGCCTTTTCGTATCGCAGCTTGTGTAATTTTCTTGAGTGTGTTTTTTATAAACATGCTTGAGCAAATAGTGTTTTTGGGATTGGTGTTTATGGGAAGATAAAACTTCTGATTATTTTTTTCTTTAATAATTATTTCAAAGATTTTTTGAATTTCTCCTTCATTAATGCTCACCGTGCATTCATCAGCGGTGGTATTTATTTTTATATCAGGATTCCACAGCCCTTTTGATTGGCAGAGTAATTTGAGATGATGTTTAGCAATTGAGTTCTGTAGATTGCTTCTGCTGCTTATGTGGGGCGAGAGACACTCGTAGACTTCTTTTTTTGAACATATTCTATTTTTGTACACGTTGTAGCAAGGATTTGTTATCGTGATCGCGATGATAATCGCAGCGGTGTTTTTGCTGTGATCAAACGTTGTTTTTGTTGTAATAACTGGTTTTAAAAATCCAAGATTAAAGAGTGCTGTTTTTATTTTTTTATTCCAGTTTTTGAGTTGTTTTTGGTTGTACTGATATTTTTTTATGAGTGGATTGAGCAGGCCCGAAAGTGCTTTTTGGATTTTTGTTATAAATATTTTTTTTGCTGGCGGGTTGTACGGGAACTTTATTGCAAGATCAACTCCGCTGATGTAGTATCTAGGACCTTTGTTAATCGTCAGATAAACGGTCGTTGTATAATTTTTTTCATCAACTGAAATCTGGCTATCAACACTTCCTTTGAGGTACCCATCACAAATTAACTTTTGTTTGATTTCTTTGATCGAATCCTCATGATTTTTCATCAGAAAGACATCGCCCGACTGCATGCTGTAAAGGTTTTCGTATTGGCTTTTGTGGCTGAGGCTTGTGTATAATTTTATCTTTTTAAGAATTAAATTGGGCTCAATAACGCATTGTATCGTGGTGCTTGAATTTTCCTTAATCGTCTTGAGTTCAATCGTTTTAAATCTTTTTTTTATTTTTAATATCTCTTTTGCTTTGGCGAGCAGTTCTGGAGAGCATGCGGCGCCCTCTGTGATTTCAGTCAGATACCTAAATTCGTCCATTGAGAGCGTGTTTTTTGTGTCTAGAATAATTTTTTTAATAATATTGTCGTTATGTATGCTGGTTGCATGAAATAACTGAGTGCTCAACATAAAAAATAAGAGGTAGAAAAGGCTTTTTTTAAAAGGCATGAAGCGCCTTGGTTAGGTTGTATTCAATGTTTGCTTCATTTTACTCTGTTTATTTTCGTTTGAAAAAACATTATGCAAATTCGTTATTTTATTTAAAGACAAGAGCGATCTCAATCGTTACTTGAGATCGCTCTTCCCGGTTGGTTTTTTGATCTAATATTTCAGTTTTTTATCAATTATTCTGACCGATATTTTTATTTTCGCTCAGTTGAGAATCCTTCACCTGCTCCATGATTTTCGACAAGCCCGCTATCCGTTTGAGTGCCAAATTTTTCTTTAAATATAACGTCTTGAAATCCTACGAGTGCAGCTATTTGCTCGGGAGAAAGTCCAGCTTGTTGATGTGGAGAGAGTGGCGGTCTTGGATCTTTGATTATTGCTGCCATAACTTCACCAAATTTAACTGAAGATATATCTGGTGCAGGTGCTTTTTGCTCTCGGCTCGAGCCGGCTTTCGCTGCAGAAAGTGCCTGTTTTTTCTCCCATTGAAAGGCTATCAGTGTTGCTATTTGCTCACGAGAGAGGCCATCTATTTGAGCTGGCGAAAGATCGATTCTCGGGTCTTTGTCTATTGATTTCATCACCTCGCAAAACTTAATTGAGGATGTAGTCAAAGAAGCAATTCTTGTTTCTAGTCCAGATGTCTCTCGTCTACGTTCTGCTGCAGCGCGTTTCTTTTTCTTCGCTGCTTTTTTCGCTGTGCTTGGTGCTGTATCCGCTGGCCGACTTACGTGTGGTGTTGGTGGAGCACTTTCACCCAGAAGAGCTGTTTTTTCGGAATCTGCATCTGTTGACGTGCTTGTTGTCGATGGACTTAGTTCTGGAAATTTATCTGAGGCCAGAGCATCTGTTTTTTTCGCTTCGAGAGCTAACTTGAACCAAGCTGGTGTTGGTCCTAATTTTGCTTTTTCATCTCCAGCCTGTTTTTTTGCAAGAGCTTCTTGGGATTTTCGGGCAGCCGCACGAATTCTTTCTTGATCTTGCGCCATCTTGAGAGCTGTTTCTTGAGCCTGGCGTTCTTTTTCTAGATCTCTTTTAGTTTTAGCAGGAACCGTTGTTTTTAATTCTTCTGCTGTTATTTCAGATGCTGACATTACAGTCGCTAGCCGGAGTCTTTCTGCTAGTGCAGCCTCTAGAGTTGCGTCTTTTGCGCGTGCAGCAGCATCAGCGAGAGCTTCTTTTTTTCGCTCAGCGGCTTTCTGCGCCTTTTTATCTTTTTTGGATGACGCGTCTTTTTTTTGAGTGCATGCGCCTTTTCCTGGCTTGGGAGCTGATGCCTCAAATCCTTCAAGCAGTTCATCTTCAAGGGCTTTTTGTTCAATTTTTTGCTTGAGTTGTTTTAAAAGTTTTTTTTGATAAGCCTCTGCTTCACCGCCCCAGAAGTCACAGCCTACATCGATTTCGTTTGTAAAAAAATTCCAAAAAAATCTTCCCATATGGCTTGCTAGCTGGTCTAAATTAACGGTTATGATGTTTTTTTCTATGGTAAGAGTATCAACCGTTGGCCGTATGGCATTTCTAAGACATTTATTTTTTCCTTTTGTCTCTCTTTGTGCTTCTTTGGTAGTTCTGTCCCAAAAGGCACTTGAGTCTTCGCACCCTCTATCAAATTTTTTCTGTATGCTATAAGCGTTTTTAAAGATAATTCTTAGCGATAGTTTTTGATCGACTATTTTTCTTACATGTAACCATTCTGTAATTTTTGCCAAACTTGCAGCAGCAAGGCATCCCACTGTAAAACTTTTTAATACGTTTAAATCTTTAGACGGTTCTTCTTCTAATTGGCTTTCATGTAAATTATTGAGGGTACCAATGAGTGAGAAATATCTACTTATCGTAGCTTTTGAATCATCGGCAAGTTTCTTCCAATTTGAAAATCCTAAATAAAATGAATGATTTGTCAGTAATTGGTCAGAGTCTTTGTCTTTTTTTGCCTTCATAAGATCTTTGAACAAAAAATTGAGATTTTCTTTTGGAAACATCTCAAATATATTGCTTGCAAAATCTCTCTCATCTGATTCTTTTTTGTCAGATGAGGTTAATTCTTTGAGAAACGTTGCGTACACTGATTCATCAAAGCTATCTGCATCTGCAGGGATTAATGGCAGTTGATTGTTGTATAGATCAACAATTGCTTTGCTTGCTTGATTAAGCTTTGCGGGTGGTTCATCAGCATCGTCATCTGCGCCATCATAATCGCTTTCTGAGCATTCTTCTTCGCGGCCTTCGAGTCTCCTGCTAGCTCCATCTTTTCCAGCTGCCTTATCTTCTTTATCTTCTGAGTCTGATTCTGAGGTTGATGCACCATCTCTTTTTCCTCCTCCTGAGGAAAGAGTGTCAATGTACACAAAAAAGCACGACAACAGCAAGCAGTATTTTATAAGTTTTTTTTTCATCAAAGCTCTCTTTGTTTTGATCTTTATATCTTGAGCAAACAAGTTTTTTTGTAGAATTTGGCAGGCTAAAGGATGCCTTGATAGTTTATTTATTAAAAAAAAATGGTGGAGTAGTTAAAAAAGTCAAAAAACAGCTCTTTTTCGCACTGTTTTTTTTCAGTGAGAAATGTAGGTGTGAAAATGTATGTTCACCATTGAAAGGCCCCATTTCTTTCTTTTGCAAGCGCAACGGTTAAACAAGCGAATAAATAAGCTTTTTGACCCGCACGGCTTGTTCGCTTTCTGGATTTATATTTATTAATTAATGCAATTTTATCAATAAATATTATTTTTATCGACAAAATAAGAGGGCGTTGGTATAAGGTTTGGTAGTGGTTTATGATTTAATTATAAAAAAATTACTTAAGCGAATGGTGTTTTTATGAATGAAAGTATTGTTTTTTCATCTGAGAATTCTTTGGTGCAGCAATGTTATGAGCAGTTAGAGCGCGAAATTATTAAGGGACTTTTAAAGCCCGGAGAGAAACTTAAGGTCGAGCGACTTAAGGAGCGGTTTAATGTGGCTCAGAGTCCTGTGCGAGAGGCACTTTCTCGCCTAAGTGCATTCGGGTTAGTTGAGTCCAAAGAAAATAAAGGTTTTAGAGTTGCTAAAATCTCTGAAGCAGATATCCGTGATACCTATCAGATGTTTACGGCAATAGAAATTATGGCGTTAAATCTTGCGATTTTGCATGGTGATGACGCGTGGGAGGCTGGAATAGTTTCTGCGCTTCATACGCTTTCGTTGGTTGAGTGTAAAGATGCACCAATTCATTATGCAACATGGGCGGAGCGGAATTATAATTTCCATGTTTCGCTGATCTCTGGATGCAAATCGCCAATTCTTCTGGCTCTTCGTCGTAATCTTTATTTGCGCTTTGATCGTTATTGTCACATGGCATATGAGATAGCAACAGAGAATATTTTTACTACAGAAAATTTGCTTGCAAATCATGAAGAACACAAAAAACTTTCAGCTGCAATGCTTAAAAGAGATATCTCTTTAGCATCTTCACTGATGACGTACCATATTAATGCAAACCTTGAAGCAATAATCAAAAAACTTCATTCGCGTAATCTTATTTAAAGGAAATTATATGTTTAATAATCCCCTAAAGACTCTTCTGAAAAATATAAAAATTAATAAAAGCAACGTTGTTTTTGCGACTATTTGCTCAGTGTTAAATAAAATTTGTGATATTGTTCCTGAAATTTTGATTGGTATTTCGATTGATGTTGTTGTGAATCAGCGGGGTTCATTGATTGCAAAAATGGGAATCTTGGATCCATTTAGTCAGCTCTATTTTGTAGGTGCTATTACTGCATTATTTTGGATTCTAGAATCTGTTTTTGAGTATCTTTATTCAATTACGTGGAATGATCTTGCGTATGCGATTCAAAGTGATTTGCGGATGCAAGCTTATTCGACCGTACAAAGTTTAGAACTTTCTTTTTTAGAAAAAAGAACTGGCGGCGAGTTATTAAACATTTTGCATGATGATATTAATCAGCTAAAGCAGTTTCTGAGTCAAGGCCCAAATGAAGTTATTCAATTGGTTACAAATATCATCGTGCTTGGAAGTATTTTTTTTGTTTTAGCGCCTCAAATTGCATTGTTTACGTTGCTGCCGATTCCGTTTGTTATTATTATTGCATATCACTTTCAGGCTAAATTAGCCCTTTTATATGATGATGTTCGCGAGCGGTCGGCATCTATGGCTGCGTGGATTTCATATCGGTTGCTTGGTATTGCAACGATAAAAAGTTATACCGCTGAACAGTATGAACTTTCAAAACTTAACATTGAAAATAGTAGTTATAAAATGGCGAATAAACATGCAAGTAATGTTCAGGCGCAATATATTCCACTTGTTCGCATGGCGATTATGGCCGGATTTATTGCAGTGCTTATTTTGGGTGGTGTGTTTGCACTTCAAGGTAGGCTTCCAATCAATTGGTATGCAGCGCTTATTTTTATGAGTCAGAGATTCTTGTGGCCATTTACATCGATTAGTTCTATGACGGACATGTATGAACAAGCATCAGCGTGCGCTAAACGTATTCTAATCTTGTTTGAGCATAAAATGCCGATTCAAGAAAAAGATGTACAAGAGTCTGATCTAATAATCAAAAATGGCATTGTGTCGTTTAAAGATCTTACTTTTGGATATTCATCTTCAAAAGAATTATTTAAAAATTTTAATCTTGTAATCCCATCTAAAAAAATAGTTGCTTTTGTTGGAGCTACTGGGTCAGGCAAGAGTACGATTGTTAAGTTGTTTTTGCGTTTTTATGAGTACTCTTCAGGCTCAATATTGATTGATGGGCATGATATTAATTCACTTTCGATTGACGTATTACGTAAGTCGATCGCATTTGTAAGCCAAGAGGTTTACCTCGTTGAAGGAACAATTGCCGATAATATTCGATATGGAACATTTGACGCATCAGATGAACAGGTTGTTATTGCGGCTCAAGCTGCTATGGCTCATGAATTTATTATTGGTTTGCCTGATGGGTATAATACGGTTGTGCAAGAACATGGGAAAAATTTTTCAGGTGGTCAGCGTCAGCGAATTGCTATTGCCCGTGCAATTATTAAAAATTCTCCAATCATTATTTTTGATGAAGCAACTTCTGCCGTTGATAATGAAACCGAGCGTGCAATTGCAGAAACAATTTTGAGTTTAAAGAAAAATCACACAATTATAATCATCGCACATAGGCTTATAACCGTAAAATCTGCAGATATTATTTGTGTTCTAGATCAAGGAACAATTGTTGAACAAGGTGTGCATGATGAGCTTATTGTAAAAGATGGCTTCTATGAGAAACTTTGGAATGCTCAGTGATAATTTAAGAAGTTTATGAATCACTTTTCTTGATCGCTTTTTATGGCAAAATATCAGAATTGTGTTAAAAGATTTATAAAAATTGGGATTTATTGTAGTTATTAACTGTATTTTGAAAAATTAAAAAATAAAGTTTTCTTCATGAATTTTTAATTCTTTCAATTTTGTATATTAGCCAACGTTTTAATATATAATTAGGAGCTTTGAGCATGAGGAAAATAAAGATCATTATTATCCATGGCAATGGTGGAACAACCATTGATAGATTTTGGTATTCATATGTAAAAAATGCTTTTGAGCAACAAGGATTAACGGTCGTTGCCCGAACATTTCCTGATAACGTTTTGGCGCGATCTTCGCAATGGCTTCCATTTCTTGAACATGAGCTTAAGGCTGATAAAAATTCCATTTTGGTTGGACACTCTTCGGGCGCAGTTGCCGCCATGAAGTATGCCGAAACACATCAAATTATGGGATCGGTCCTCGTTGGAACTTATTCTACTCATTTGGATGTAGAAACAGAAAAGGCGAGCGGTTATTTTGATCTTCCGTGGCAGTGGGAGAAAATCAAAGAGAACCAGCTCTGGTCGATAGTGCTTGCATCACATGATGATCCGTATATTCCTATTCAAGAGCAGCGTTATGTTGCAGAGCAATTAGATTCTGAATATCACGAATATGATGACAAAGGTCATTTTATGGAACATGAGTTTGAAGAACTTGTGGCAGCAGTTCTTAGAAGAATTAAATAACCTAAAAAAATATTTTATGGAAAATGTTTTTGTTGTTGGTCATTTCTTTGATTATTAGAACTAGGCTTATTGGTGTAGCTTTATTTTATAATATGGCGTTTCTTTAGTATTTGGTGGTGACGATATCGCGCAATTTTTCGTTTGGAAAGTAAAATTTAAGAAGTATTAAATATTTTAAGTTGAGAGAGCGCCCTAAGAAAAATAGGGCGCTCTCTTTTTTGTTATTCGTTGTCGTTGCTGATAATTCTAAATACACCCCCGAAACTTTTTGGTGATGTGTTTGAATAGACATCAAGATCTTCGATGGATGATTTTGGTGTTCCCTCATAAATGACATCAATTAATGAATCAAGTTGTTCGCTTTCACCAGCAACAAAGATAAGAAGTTTGTCTTTATCTAAGTATTCTGATGTTCTGTTGGAGGGAACTTAGAATTAGGTTAGACCTTATTTGAACATGGGTAAGGTTGATTTTAAATTCCCAATCGTTTTTTACTTGGGCAAAAGCTCGAAATAGGGTCTTTTGCGAGGAGTATAGCTTGTGATTTCTTTAATCGAATCAACCCAATTTTGCCACGTTAAAATTGTCGAAGTATTTGTTTTAAGTTGGGCGACAAACTCGATAAAATCATCATCTGCTCCCATCGAGCAGTAAATCTCTAAAAATTTGATCATAGCGAAATAGGCTTCCTCTGTACTGAGTCGCGTAGCCTCTAAATCTATTTTTTCATTTGGTTTAATAGTTGCAAGTGCATCGAGCCAATCTTCCCACATTGCAGCATCAAATGGTCTATTGTTTTCGAGTAGCATCATGCAGCCCAGGATAGAGCCAGCATCATCTGATTTTGTTATGCTGTAATACTTTTCTAGAAAGTTTGCAGTAGTGTCATAACTGTCTTCAATATTGAATAAAGAGATGTTCTTAGTCATTGCAGAAAGTCCTTTAAGGTAATTTTTGTATAGGTTTTGTTGGTGCTGAAAACACAGTCAGAGGGTTATAGGGCTTTAGTGCAATCATGTTTTTGCTCGCAAACAAGCCAATTTACAATAAGCGGTGAGTTCTTTATTTCTTCGCCTATAATCATCAGAAGTCTACTAAATGATTCAAGTACATCGCTTGATGTGGCATTTGAGTCACTTAAATTATTTTTTAGGTAATTCCAATCTTCACTAAATGATTTTTCAATAATTGCAGGCTCTTGATTGAAGTTGTATTCATCTTCTGGTTTAGCAGCCCAGTATGTATTGATATTGGTTGAAATTGTGTCAAAGCCAGCTTTGTCCGTTTTTTGTAGAATTTGCGTTACAAGTTTTGCTACGTCAGAGAGATTTATAAATACAAGGCATTTCGATTTAGTTTCTTCTGGATAAACATTTTTCTTTAATATTCTAATGACATTGCCAAGTCGCTCGAAATCAAGAGTGGTTGATGGATTTTCTTTGCAGAGGACTTTTTCTAGCCATTCCCAATCATCTACAAGACTTCCAATTTCGCATTCAGTTGGTTTTTTTAAAGTATGATAGGCCTCTTCATAAGCTATAGTCCAATACCAATCTTTGTAAATATTAATGGCAGCTATGCCGCTTTCATGTAATGCATTTAAGATTAGATCAAGCATCATTTGAACATCCGTAAGGTTGATTTGCATAATAGCTTTTAAATCCCCAATCGTTTTTTACTTGGGCAAAAGCTCGAAATAGGGTCTTTTGCGAGGAGAGTGGCTTGTGATTTCTTTAATTGAATCAACCCAATTTTGCCACGTTAAAATTGTCGAAGTATTTGTTTTAAGTTGGGCGACACACTCGATAAAATCATTATTGGCCCCCATAGAGCAGTAAATCTCTAAAAATTTGATCATAGCGAAATAGGCTTCCTCTATAGTGAGTCGCGTAGTCTCTAAATCTATTTTTTCATTTGGTTTAATGGTTGCAAGTGCCTCGAGCCAATCTTCCCAAATTGCATCATCAAATGGGCGATTATTTTCCATCAGCGTCATTTCGCTTGCTATTATACCGCCGTCAAAGGAATCTGTGATATTGTAATATTTTTCTATGAAACACTGAGACGCGTCGTAGGCATCCTCAATCGTTAATAACGGAGAGATTTTTAGCATGTTAGATGACCTCTTCTTGAATGATTTTGAGAATTCTACTCAAATATTCAAAATCGGTGCGAGTTATTTCTTTCTCTTTGTTTAAAATTTTTTGCAAAGAAGCCCAGGCTTTGGTTATTTCTTTTACTTGGGTGGCGGGCTCCATGTTTTAAAAGTTATAAATGTCATTTATAGAAAAATATAAATAATTTGTTTCGTTTACTTCGATTTGCTCTGTTTTATAGCGGTTTATTTTTGCAAATATTCTAACCAAGAGACGTTTAATATTCTTGGTGTCGATTGTTACAACAGGATCTGGGCTGCCTTGTTGTACGTGTGCATAAATAGTATCGCCGATGACTTGTACAATATTTGCCAAGCGTTCCACATCTAAAGACGTTAAAGGGTTCTTCTTTTTTAATACTTTTTCCAACCACTCCCAGTCATCGGAGATGCTTCCAATGGCGGGCGTGAGAAGAGGAATGCTTTTTATTCTGTAGGCCTGTTCATATTGATATGTCCAGTACCAATCAATACTAATGGGAATGCGTTCAAACCCCTTTTTTTGTATATCTTTAATAAAGAAATAACAAATTTTTTTAAATTCACTAACATTTATCTTCACGGGATAAGTTCTCTTTCTTTAAGCATTTCGTTAATTATGTGCAACATCGTTGTCAAAAGAGTTGGTAATTAAATAATATTTATGAATAAATAATTGTGATCCATCGTATGAATCTTCCAAATTTAATTGTAATTCTTGATTTATAAATACAATCATTATTTTGATTTAGGCAATAGATCACTCAGATCACACCATCCCGCCCAAGGCCTGCTATTTGGAGTGTTGTAGTATAAATTGTATGAATAAACTTTAAAGCACCAATAAAACATTCCAATATCAAATTCTTCAAGTGGAATTTTGCCGTCATAAATCGATATTAATTTTTCTATTTCAGGTCTAAGGTCAATCATTTTAGGAATTGGTTTATTTTTACCAAGTGTTACCATTTCGTCACATGGAATTATCCATGTGTGCGTTTGAGTCATTTCAACAGATGCATTTCCAATCAAATCAAATTTTTTTAAAATACGATTCATAATGGATAGTAAATAACGTTGTGAAAGAATAAATTCTTGTTTGACTACCTTTGATGGTTCTTCAACATTCATTGAGCCAACTTCAAGTAGGACTGCGCAAAATTGATCGAGAGTAAACAGTGTCATACATGAATATAGGCTAATAATTTGCTTTAGTGATGAGATATCATCATACAAAGAACCCAAGCTGCAATTTCTTACAGTCTCTTCGTCTCCATTGATATCAAAAATATGAATGCTCCAGTAATAGTCATTTTTAAATATATACTTCTTATCATTTTCAAGTTTTGAGAAAATATGATTGCCAAAAAATCTTATCATGTCGGTTGTTATAAACATATTTCTATTCCTCGTTCTTTTAATAGTTCACTGATCGCCTTTGTTTGATTTGTGTGATATCTGATTTGGTTTCTGAGTGAATCTATTCTTTCAGTTATTCTTTCTGCACGTTCTATAGGATTTTTTGCATTTTTTAAGAAATTCTGATTATCCATGGAATCTGGATCTTTTTTGTACTGACGTAATTTTTCAATATGCTTTCGTACTTGATCTCTTAAAGATTTATGTGACTTTTGAAGACTACGGTTTGGCTTTTCATTGAAATGCTTTTTTTCATTTTCGATGACTCTTCGATCTTCCGGCGTTTCTGGTTTAGCGCGTTCTCTCTCTAGTTGTTTATCAATAGAATCTTTATCATTTGGATTATCTTCCTCATCATCAGGCTTTTTGGGATCCCCTGGTCCGCCGCCTGAGCGTGAGGGTTCATTCTGTTTAGTTTCTGCTTCTTTTCTTGCTTGTGCATCGCGTTCTTGTGCCTGCATGAGGATATATTTAAGGTATGCCAACTCTTCGTAAGCTGAGCCATGGCTGAAATATTTGGGTTGCAAAAGAACATCAACACATGCTGAGACCAGGCTCATGCATCCAGTTATTGCAGATTCAAGGACTTTGGTTGCACGTAAAACACGGGTAATTATTTTCTCTGCATTGTCGTAAATCACCAGGGCTCCAGTGCCCGCGAGTGCAACGCACGCAAGCGCAGGGGAAATCGTGATTGCAGCGGGCGCGAGAGTTGTTGCCACTACTGTTGAAGCACTTGCTGCTGTGCAGAGTGCAGATTCAATTGCTGAGGTCGCCATGTAAGGGGTGACATTGCACACCATCATTCCAAATAATGCCAGCGGCAGAAAATTCCATCCGTTAAAGGTTAAATTTTCTGAACTTTCTAAATTTTTTGGCGCAATCCATTCTGATGGTGAAGGGTTTTCTTGATCGTTCAAATAATTTTCAGAAAATTCATACAGTGTTTGTTCTGAAAATGAATTAAGTTTTTGTTCAATGCGTTGAACATCGCTTATTGCTTGTTCTTGGGTCTGTTTTTTTAGCGCTTCAGCGATGTATGGTTCTTTTGTTGGAACTGGTTCGGGTTTGATGGTATTAAGTTCTCGCCCCAGATTGGCTCCCTTGAAGATTGTAATGACTTGGCGAAACCATTCGCTCATTAAAATGGTAGTGTCTTTTTCATCATTAACGGCGACGATAAGTTTTGGATTGTGTATCCAAGGTTTTTTTTCTGATCGAGCAATGATCTCTTGGACGATCCACGGTTGCATATTATGTTCAACCAAAAAATTGAGCGCACTTGGATACAAAAGAGAACCTTGAACAAATAGGCTACGCTTACCGTGCTCTCTGTTGAACTCGTAGATTGATTTGTTCAGTGGATCATCATCAAAAGACGTCAATCCTTCGCGTAATTCTGGTGAAAATTTTTGAACGCGATTGAGGCAGTCTTGAAATTTTTGTACATCAAATTTTTTCTGTTCTTGAGCCCATGCTATCTTTCGCGTTCTTTCAATTTCAGCAGTTTCTTTTTCTTTGCGCGCGTTAAAAGTACGTTTTTCTTCACCTTCAGGATATTCTTGCAAGGGATCACCATCGCGGGCAACAGCTACAACATCACTTTTACGGGTACTATTTATGTTGAGCAAAACATGAATAGTTTTTGATTCGTTTGTGTAAATACGCAGAAATGGATTGTACGATTGTGACATTTTCGCGTTGCCATAGTTGAGAGCGTCAACCGCTTCCCATGGGGAAATCTGGTATTTGAACATGGTGTACAGTACCGATGGTTTAAACGTGTAATTCCCAAAATCTTTTGCAAGATCGCTATATTTTTCATTAAGCGATGCAGCTTTTTCATCATAAATATCTTTATGTGATTCAAACGAGACGTGCGTATTTGGCAGCCATGATTTGATACTTGTAGCAATTTCTTGTAAGGCTTTTTCGTCAGCGGCTTTAACGATGTGCTGCAAATGAGGATCTTGGCGATTGCTTTTAAAAGCTCCGTAATCAAAGCATTGACCGTTTTGATTAATTACGATGTATGGATGATATTCAACCAGCCCATTTTCAATGATTTTCCCGTGAAATTTGAGTGATGGATTTTGTTGAATAAATGTTTGAGCATCTACAAACGGTGTTCGATTGTTAAAATAGTTGTCTGCACGAGCTCGCGCATCATTCATCTGAAATTGAAATGATTCGTGAGCTGCTTTTTGTAGCTGCGCTCTACGCGCTGCACGTTGTTGTTGCTGTTGCACAGCGTATGACGGGGGAGATTCATATGATGGGTGCTCGTATGAACGAACAGGAGTGGGCTCAAAGATAATATTGGGCGACACGTGCTCATAGGGTTTATAGTTAAATTCGTTGTTAATTTCAGGAAATATCAGATCGCTCTCATCCATTTTTGGTGGCCTGAAAAAGATCTTGCCATACGGTGTGTCAATCACATCGTAGAATTCTTCTGAAGACGAAATAATTTTTATAGAAAAGAGCTGAGCCGAAAACAGGAAGAAACAGAGAAACAACGTGCGCATCATATCGCAAAAAACCTGACTGCAAGTTCAGTATTTGCGGGTGACGATATCGCGACATTTTTCTTTTGGAAAGTAAAAATTAAAAAATAATAAAAAATCTTTGATTATTTTAAGTTAGAGAGAGCGCCCCATTTTTTATGAAGCGCTCTCTTTTATGTTATTCGTTGTCGTTGCTGATAATTCTAAATACACCCCTGAAACTTTTTGGCGATGTATTTGAATCGACATCAACATCTTCGATAGATGATTTTGGTGTTCCTTCATAAATGACATCGATTAATGAATCAAGCTGTTCGCTTTCACCAGCAACAAAGATAAGAAGTTTGTCTTTATCTAAGTATTCTGATGTTCCCTCTAGCCGTAATTTCGTTGCGTTTAACTGGATTTTTTCTTGTAACTCATGGTGTTGTACATTACCAGAAACGATAATTTTTAGGCTCCTCTTCACGATTCCCCCCCTGAAGAAGTGTTGCCATTATGACAACATAGACTCTAACAAAGTTGTAATTCTTGAGTCAAAAAAGTCCTTAACTCAGTAATTTTGTATAGAGTTCCAGATGTTTATTTACCATAAAATTTATTTGAAATTCTTCAAGATCATCAAAATGAGTAGCCATTTTTTGGTATAAATCATGATTTTGGGAAATGAGTACAAGTTTTTGAGTGAAGGTTTTTGTATCAAGCTGGTTAATCAAAAAACCATTTTCGCCATCCTTGATTACATCTTTGATGCCGCCGGTGTTGTAACAGATAACGGGAATTTGAAAGAGCCGCGCTTCAACCACGGCACACGGAAGTCCTTCCCAGAGTGAAGTAAGCGCAAAAATATTCCATCGATAGAGCCAGGGTGAGATGTCTTTTTGCCATCCAGCAAAGGTTATGAGGTGAAAAACGCCTTTTTCTTTGGCCAGATTTTCAAGAGATGCTCGCTGCTCGCCATCACCAATGATTTCAAGGCGCGCGTTTATGTGGTGATGATTAATGAGCTCACTAAAAATAAGAATGAGATCTTTGAGGTTTTTTTGTGGTTTAAAGCAGCTGACGGTTCCAATAATTAACGGATTTTCTGTTGAAAATGGTTCAGTGTTTTTTTTGAGTGGTTCTTGAGGTCTGGTGAATGCTGATGCTCTGATGATGGTATTGTTGTTTTTAAAAAAAGGGAGCAGCCGAGAGCCGATTTGTTGGTCGTAGCTTGAAACAACAACAAAATGGGTTGTTATGAGTGAGGTTATCCATTCGCAGGTAAAAATAATTATCCAGGTGAGCCATGATTGATATTCATGAAAGGCAAATCCATGAACTGTGTGAACGCGTGCTTGAATTCCTGCAAAAAGCGCAGCCCATCGCCCTAAAATTCCGGCTTTGGTGCTGTGGGTGTGCACAACGGTTTGTTTTTTTGATTGAGCGCTGAGTTGTTTGATAGTTTTGATGAGCGCCCAAAAAGCTTTTATTTCATTGAATATTCCGGAGAGTGAAAGTTCTCTGGTGATTGAGGGGAGTAGAATGACGCTTTTGTCATCTGCCACTGAACTGACCAAAACGCCGTCGCTTCCTGAAATGAGCGAAGTTTCAACGTCTTGAAGTTTGAGTCCGTTGTGGAGCGCGAGGCAGACTTTTTGTGCGCCACCAAGTTCTAATTTTGTAATGATGTAAATGATATGCATGGTTTTTTATGAGTATTTAATTTTTTTTAAATTATTATCGAAATAATAATTGAAAGCAGGAGTGAATAGATAGCTCCTGATTCTAATAAAAGTTGTATAAAAACCGTTGTTTTCCTGAGGGAATCATATTGTGATGGGTTGAGCGCTGCTTGCAATGTACTTTTGGTTGAAACGTGCGCGGCACTGATGGCAGGACCAGCTGATCCCAGGCCACTCGCCAGTGAAATGCCAAAAAAGCTCAGACATTGAATCGGCGTTAAATGGAGTGTTGATGAATAAAGCACTTTGAATGCGATGAAAAATGCAAAGAAAATAGGCGTTTCAATAAATGCGCTGGTGATGAAGGTAAATGTTACTATTTTTCCATACATATATTGGTTGAGCCCAACTGCGGCAATATTTGCTCTTGCAAGCAGTGCTTGTGCAATGCCGGTTCCAACGGTGGCTAAACTGAGTGTGAGCGAAGCCGCTGAGAATTTGATTGCGTCTTGAATCGTGAGAGTGGGACTTACTTTGGAATAAATGAGAATTCCTAAAATAAAACTAAAAATTGTTGAAACTTCTGCAAAAGACTCCATGAGCAACATGAATGTTGATAATTTTTTTCCGATAAATGGTTGTCGTGCGCTTGCGTGTGCAGCAGCGTTAACGGCGTTTCCTGCGGCAATGCCAGAAAAAAGGGCGCTGAGTCCGAACGAAAAACCAATACTCATTTCAACAATCGACATTGGCAAGGTTTGCACAGAATTTTTTGTAAATATAAAAAGAATAACAAAAATAAGGCCAAGGGCGGGACCGCTTTCGATAAACAATAATCCAACAAATTGAAGTTGTTTAATTATTTTTCTGCTTTCAAGTTGTCTGGATATTGCATTCGCGGTTCCTTCAAAGGAGATACTTTGTCCGAGTGATGCCCCAATTGCGCTGAGTGCGATGGCAAAAAATGCACCCGCATAATGTCCGAAATGAGTGATAAAAGTAATAAATGAGGTCATGAATTAATGTTCCTCGTCTGCTTTTTGGATGGTGAGACCAGTATACGTTAATGTAAGTAATGCAATCACACCAGATTGTAATAAACCTTCAAATAATCCAAAAAAAAGTTGTAAGCCCGCAGGTAATAAAAAAATGCCATAGAGGTAGATAAGTTTCTCATTGAGTGGTGCAATGCTTGGTAGTTGGTTTTTTAATAAATAAAATATGAGCGCAACGCCTGCTATGATAATTGCGTAGATCGCTAAATACGGAAACGCTGGCGTGAGCGCAATAAACATTAATTGTAAAATGACAGATCCCGCTAAAATATTTCCAAAAAGCCTGAATGACATTGATGTAATTTTCGCAAGATCACCGATGATGTGCATTGGCAGCATAAGAATAAAAGGATGTACATATTCTTTGAGGTGGCTTAACCCGTGTATTTTAAATCCTTTGTACTGAACAAAGCAAAAGCTGATGAGTGCAATTGCAAAGGTTGTATTGATATCTCTGGTGGCTTCTTCTACGTGAGGAATCATGCTCACAAGTGTGCAGAAAAAAGAAAATAAAAAAAGACTGAACGCCATAATAAATGAACTGGTATCAAATTGTCCGAGCGTTTCAGTGGTGACTGAAATAAGGCTGGTAGTTACATATTCGGCCGCAAAGGTGACAAGGGATTCTGGGCGCTTTTTAAGAAAATAGGTAATGACTTTGCATGTAGTAAACAGACAAATCATCGCAAACCAGGTGCACACGATTGTGTCGAGGTGTAGTGTCCAAAATGGATGAGTGAGTCCGAGTGGTTCAAATATATTTTTTGAATGAAACCCAAATATGCTTAGTTCCATTGTATGCCTTTGATTTGGATAAGCATTATTCCTATTAAACTAAAAATGAATCCACCAAAAAACAATAGATCCGATGGATTGAGCAGAATAATAATTTTTTTGAGTAAGATTGCAGTGATTATAAGGCGTAATAAAAAAAATGGAACATATCGAGACGTATCAATGTACGTGTTGCATAAATATTGCAGTGTTCCATACACACAACCCGTAAAAAACCCAGCGATAAAATCTAACATTTTATGTAATAATCAACTTTCTTAGAAAATATTATTTACGATGAAAGAGTATCAGTTCTTCTACTTTTTCCCAGTTAATGATATTCCAAAAAGCATCGATGTACGCAGTGCGTTGATTTTGATACTTAAGGTAATACGCATGTTCCCAAACGTCTAATCCAAGAACTGGAGTGAGATTTTTTGTGAGCGGATTTTCTTGATTTGGCGTTGCCATTATTGACAGCGTTTGTTGGTCGTCGATACACAGCCATGCCCACCCACTACCAAAAACACTGAGTGATGCTTTATTAAATAGTTCAACAAAGTTTTCAACTGAACCAAATGATTTATTGAGGTGTTCTTCAAGTTTTGGGGATGGTGCATCGTGTGTTGGTGACAGCATTTTCCAGAACAGTGAATGGTTAAGGTGTCCGCCGCCATGATTTTTGACGATGATACTCAACGGTTCTGGCAGCTGCGTATAATTTTTTACTAACCATCCGAGCGTTTTTGTCTGGAATTCAGGATTTTTTTCAAGCCCGTTGTTCAGGTTATTTATGTATGCTTGGTGATGTTTTAGGTGATGGATTTCCATTGTTTCTTGATCGATGTCTGGCTCAAGATCTTTGTAATCATAATCAAGTTGAGGCAACTGAAATGGATATGTTGCATTTAAAATTGATGAAATCCAAGAAAGCACGTTGAAATCTCCAGAACTAAAAGTACTTTGTATAAAAAGTAATACAGGGTTTTTTTCTTGTATCTTGTTAATAAAGTTTTTTATTTGAAATAATGAAAGTTGTACCTACACGGTAATACATTTTTTATTAAAAGTCGAAAGTGCTATGAAAAAATTTATTCTGTTACTTTTTGTTTATTGCACCGCTGTTTTTTCACCAGCTGATGAAGCTACTCATGTGCAAATTGATGTTCCTGTCCAAGCGTTGCCGTCAAATAAACTTTCTCGTAATAAAGATAAAATTTTGGACTTAGCTCATGAGATAAAAAATGGTTTAGTAAAAAAAGGTATGACGAGCGCTTCGGCTATTTCAGATGTGGCAGCACAAGCTGTTAATGCCTATTTTAGAGGTGAATCGATTGACATTGCAGAAACCGCTGGCAAGGTGGTTGAATCTGTTTTTCTCGAAGAAGTTGAACACTCGATATCAACAGAACTTAAGGCGATTGAGCTGGTAGACAATGGACTTTTAACGATTAAAAAAGGATCAGAAACCAAAATTGCATTTAAGGTTTTACCAAAAAGAAGTTCTGATATTACCTGCGAAAAGCGTGGAACCACCTTATTTCTTGGTGCGAGGAATGGTGGGGGTAACATGTTCCGTCCTGTTTTTAATTTGACGTATGCGGGTGAACTACCAAATATTAAAGTTTCTGGAAATGGAGTTGTTCATGTTATGGGAGATGCTGATTGTGCATCTCATTCGTTAATCCTAAATGGTAATGGAAAATGTGTTATCGAATCATTGCGTGCGCGTGAAAATTGCACCATCAATCTTTCTGATTTGAGTAGAATTGTTATCAACAGATACATTGCGCCTTCGCTACAATTTAAAGGTTCTGATGGTAGTGAGGCGAACATTCTAGGATTAAGTCTTTCGGGGAAATTAACTGTAGGCCTTGAAGGAAACAAATCAGATGCACATAAATTTCCGAGTCTAAGGGCTGATGGCAGAGCTGATAGCCTTGAAGCGCAATTAGGGATCTATGCTAAATTTAATGGCCTTGGGTGTGTGACTCAGAATTGTGTTGTAAGTCTTCACCCTGAGAGCTTTTTGACTGAAGTTAATACCTATGGAAATTTATTGGTAAAGCCATTTGGCCGCGTGAGAAAAAAATTGTATTCAGCTCAGAGCGCGACAGCTGAAATTGAATATGCAGGCTCTCCAAAACGAATTCAAATTACGTGCGATATTCCACTTTCTCCAAGTAAAAATTCCTCAGTTGTTTCCTGGTTCACGGGGAAAATAGCCGAGAAAACTGGGCTTAATTTTGACTCGTCAAAAATCACAGAGCACTTGAAAGATAAAATTGCTGAAAAAATAGCAAAGAAAGTTGATGAGCTGTAGGCGAAAAAATGAAAAAACTGAATTCTGAAGTTTAAAATCACACAAGTGATTTTAAAACTCGCAGCGCCTCATGGCTTTCTGGTTTTACTGCAAGCACACGTTCTGCAAGTACTTTTGTTTCTTCAACATCAAAACTTTCATTTCCAGGTTTATACAAAGATAATAGCTTTTCTTGAAGCTCTATATTGTCTGGCTCAAGTTCAGCCGAGCGATAGCTGTGAAAAAAAATGAGTTCTTTAGTTCCTGGCAAATCTTCCCAGAATGTTTTTTGATCATATTTAAATGATTCAGACGTAACTTTTGCTAAAAATGAATGCCGACGAGCTGTTTCTCCACGTTCTCGCATCCAGAACCAGACATAATCATATGAGCAAACATTGTGCTCACGTTCAGCAATTTCAAAAATAAGTTCTTCAATTTCATCATCCCTGAGCATAGGTAGAATTTGACGTGTTTCGATGTAGCGTCCACGCATAATTAAATCTTTAAATGCTGCTTTTTTATCAACGGCAATTTCATGTGTAATTTTTTGAGCAACAGACATTTGGGGCGCTGGATCATTTTTATAAGTATCTATAATGCGCTGTGCTGTTTCGTTGTGGGGCCACTTGGAAATGATTGTTTGAGCAATTTCAAGAATTTCTTCATCTGGCAAGCTTCCCTCTGGAGTAATGTCTATGCAGTAAATGTCACAATAAAGCGATTCTTTTTCAGGATTCAACTCAATACGCCGAAAAGTATGTGCAAGTGATGCCTGATAAGCTCCAATAATATATGGCATATCTATTTCAAACATTACGGAAATGTCTGAGTGTAGATAAATAAATTCTTTATTTAAGCAAAGATAGCTTGCAAACCCGTAGCCACAAATATTGTTTTCTTCATAGCTTAAATGCTCATAAACCTCTTTAAATAGATTTTTTTCAAAATTATATTTTGGGAAGATTTTAATGCAATCATTAAATCTTCCCTGTATTGCCAGTTTAATTAATTCATTTTTCAAATTATTCATCGTTGTTTATCTTTCGGAACATACTTATTAAGTGCTTTTTCGGTACTGGGAATGAAGATAGTACCAATATGATTTATAGAAACCCCCTCTTTATAAACTACAACCACGGGATGATTATCTATGTATTTAAATTTACATCTTACCCCATCATCAGTTTGATCTTTACCTTGTTCGCCAGTTTTCATAACTTCTTCAATAATTGGCCGTACTTGTTCCCATGTTTTGTCAGGGGCCACTAATTCTAGCCGATGATCATGTCCTTTTGATCCTTCGATAATGTGTTCTTGTTTATCTGTGTCACCGTCAATGCGCTCAAGGTCAGTTGGGCGAAGGGCCGCTTCAGTCGATTTTTCAGCACCTGGTTCGTCGATGATTTTTATCTCTGGAGTCGATTCATCAATAGGTTTTTCAATTGATTGCGTATCAGAATCTATTGGCGATTCTTTTTCATCTTCTAGGGTGTTTGATTCTTCTCTAAATTCATCTTCTTCGGTTTCAACTTCATCGCCCCCATCAAATGATGGTAATTTAAATCGTTTGCTCCAACCACAAGCATATTCCTCAGGATTTGGTTCTTTTGGTAGCCTAAAGCCACAGGTTCCTGTTTCTGGGTTGGGTAA
>Ga0209107_10000176_pt1 | contig 37853 bp, 34 predicted proteins | sample LakErihyJuly2011_2_FD_187460 | JGI IMG/M metagenome (GOLD analysis project Ga0209107, IMG submission 187460) | Freshwater microbial communities from dead zone in Lake Erie, Canada - CCB hypolimnion July 2011 (SPAdes) (version 2) | ecosystem: Environmental > Aquatic > Freshwater > Lentic >...
GTACCTGTTCAGCACCAACAAGGCGCGCACCCGCCGCCTCATCGAGCAGACCAGCTCGGGCGGCGTGGCCATCAACCACTGCGTGCTGCACTACGCCCACGGCAACCTGCCCTTCGGCGGCGTGAACAACTCCGGCATCGGCAGCGCCCACGGCGAGTACGGCTTCAAGGCCTTCTCGCACGAGCGCGCGGTGCTGAAGTCCGGCCCGGTGCTGATGGCCAAGCTCTTCTTCCCGCCCTACACGGGCTTCAAGCAAAAGATCATCCGCTGGACGGTGGACTCGCTCAAACTGCCTTCGCTGTTCTGAGCAGCGTTCGGCGCTTGACCCATAATCCGGGGCCATCCAAGGGCCACAGCCCGCCACCCTGGCGGGCTTTTTGCTTCTGAGAATCCGTGGACACCTTCATTCAGCAACTGATCAACGGCCTGGTGCTGGGCAGCATGTACGCCCTGGTGGCGCTCGGCTACACCATGGTCTACGGCATCATCAACCTCATCAACTTCGCCCATGGCGAGGTGCTGATGGTGGGCGCGCTGGTGAGCTGGACGGTGGTCACGGCCCTGGGCGACACCGGCTGGCCGGGCTGGGTGCTGCTGAGCATCTCGCTGGTGGCGGCGGTGCTGGTGTGCATGGCGCTGAACGTGGCCATCGAGAAGCTCGCCTACCGGCCCTTGCGCAACGCGCCGCGCCTGGCGCCGCTGATCACGGCCATGGGCATGTCGCTGTTGCTGCAGACGCTGGCCATGATCCTGTGGAAGCCGGACTACAAGCCTTACCCCATCCTGCTGCCCGACGAGCCCTACGAGTTCATGGGCGCGACCATCAACCTGGTACAGATCCTCATCCTGGGCGTGACGGCGCTGACGCTGGCCGGCCTGATGGCCCTGATCCATGGCACCTCGCTGGGCCGGGCCATGCGCGCCACGGCCGAGAACCCGCGTGTGGCCCAGCTCATGGGCGTGCGGCCTGACCGCGTGATCTCGGCGACCTTCATGATCGGCGCGGCCCTGGCCGCCCTGGCCGGTGTCATGTGGGCGGCCAACTACGGTTCGGTGCAGCACACCATGGGCTTCCTGCCTGGCCTGAAGGCCTTCACGGCGGCGGTGTTCGGTGGCATCGGCAACCTGGGCGGCGCGGTGGTGGGCGGCGTGCTGCTGGGCGTCATCGAGGCGCTGGGCGCGGGCTACATCGGCGAGCTCACGGGCGATGTGCTGGGCAGCAACTACCAGGACATCTTCGCCTTCACAGTGCTGATCCTGGTGCTGACGCTGCGGCCGCAAGGCCTGCTGGGCGAACGCGTGGCGGACCGGGCATGAGCGGCGCGCTGGGCATGAAAGGCACGCGCCTGTTCCTCGCCTGCGCCGTCGCGCTGGCCGTGCTGCCCCTGGCGCTGCAGCCCCTGGGCGAGGCCTGGGTGCGCATCCTGGACACGGCGCTGCTTTACATCCTGCTGGCCCTGGGCCTGAACATCGTGGTGGGCTTCGCCGGCCTGCTCGACCTGGGCTACATCGCTTTCTACGCGGTGGGCGCCTACCTGTTCGCGCTGCTGGCTTCGTCCCACCTGACGGAGAGCCTGCCCGCCGTGGCCGCCATGTTCCCCGGCGGCCTGCACCTGCCGATCTGGGCGGCCATCCCGCTGGCCGCGGCCGTGGCCGGCCTGGTCGGCGTGCTGCTGGGCGCACCCACGCTGAAGCTGCGCGGCGACTACCTGGCCATCGTCACCCTGGGCTTTGGCGAAATCATCCGCGTGTTCATGAACAACCTGGACGCGCCCATCAACATCACCAACGGGCCGAAGGGCATCAACAGCATCGACCCCATCCGCTTCGGTGGCCTCAGCCTGGGCGAGCCGCTGCACCTGCCTGGCTGGTTGGGGGGCTTGACGCTGCCCTCGGTGACGCTGCACTACTACCTCTTCCTGCTGATCGTGGTGGGCGCGGTGGTGCTGACCCAGCGCCTGCACGACTCGCGCCTGGGCCGGGCCTGGATGGCCATCCGCGAAGACGAGATCGCGGCCAAGGCCATGGGCCTGAACACGCGCAACCTCAAGCTGCTGGCCTTCGGCCTGGGCGCGTCCTTCGGTGGCGTCTCGGGCGCGCTGTTCGCCAGCTTCCAGGGTTTTGTCTCGCCGGAATCGTTCAGCCTGCAGGAGTCGGTGCTGGTGGTGGCCATGGTGGTGCTGGGCGGCTTGGGCCACATCCCCGGCGTCATCCTGGGCGCCTTCCTGCTGGCCGCGCTGCCCGAGGTGCTGCGCCAGGTGGCCGGGCCGCTGCAGGCGATGACGGGGGGGCGCCTGGACGCGGCCATCCTGCGCCAGTTGCTGATCGCGCTGGCCATGATCGGCATCATGCTGGCCCGCCCGCGCGGCCTGTGGCCTTCGCCGCGCCACGAAGACCGCCTGATGCCCAGCGAGGGCGCACGATGACAGCCCCCGCCACCACACCGCTGCTGGACGTCCACGGCGTGGGCAAGCGCTTCGGCGGCGTGCAGGCGCTCAGCGACGTGGGCCTGCGCATCCAGTCCGGCCAGGTGCATGGCCTGATCGGGCCGAACGGCGCGGGCAAGACCACCTTCTTCAACACCATCACCGGCCTGGTGCCCAGTGACGCGGGCCGCTTCACACTGGCCGGGCGCGCCTACCAGCCCACGGCGGTGCACAAGGTGGCTCAGGCCGGCATCGCGCGGACCTTCCAGAACATCCGCCTGTTCGCCGACATGAGCGCGCTCGACAACGTCCGCGTGGGCCGCCATGTGCGCACGCAAGTGGCCTGGTGGCAGGCGGTGCTGCGCACAAAAGCCTTCTTGCACGAGGAGATGCTGATCGAGCGCGATGCCCGTGCCTTGCTCGATTTCGTCGGCCTGGGCCACCAGGCGATGCAGACGGCGCGCACCCTGAGCTATGGCGACCAGCGCCGCCTGGAAATCGCCCGGGCCCTGGCCACCGAGCCGAAGTTGCTGGCCCTGGACGAGCCCGCCGCCGGCATGAACGCGACCGAGAAGGGCGCCTTGCGCGAACTCATCGAGCGCATCCGCCAGCAGGGCCGCGCGGTGCTGCTGATCGAGCACGACGTCAAGCTGGTGATGGGCCTGTGCGACCACGTCACCGTGCTGGACCAGGGCCGGGTGATCGCCAGCGGCACGCCCGCCGAGGTGCAGCGCGACCCCGCGGTGATCGCGGCCTACCTGGGCACGGGAGCCCACGCATGAACGCCATGGACACGTCCGTTCCTTTGCTGGCCTTGCGCGACGTGCGCATCGCCTACGGCGGCATCCAGGCCGTCAAGGGCCTGAACCTGCACCTGAACGCGGGCGAGCTGGTCAGCCTGATCGGCGCCAACGGCGCGGGCAAGAGCACCACGCTCAAGGCCATCTGCGGCCTGCTGGCGCCCAGCAGCGGCGAGGTGCGCTACCTGGGCCAGGCGGTGCACGCCCAGGGCCCGTGGGAGCTGGTGGCCCAAGGCCTGGTGATGGTGCCCGAGGGCCGCGGCATCTTCGCGCGCATGAGCATCGACGAGAACCTGCGCATGGGCGCCTACCTGCGCCGCGACGGCGAGGTCGAGGCCGACATCGCCTCGGTGTACCAGCGCTTCCCGCGCCTGAAAGAGCGCCACCGCCAGCTGGCCGGGACGCTCTCGGGCGGCGAGCAGCAGATGCTGGCCATGGGCCGCGCCCTGCTGGCTCGCCCCAAGCTGCTGCTGCTGGACGAGCCCACCATGGGCCTGGCGCCGCTCATCGTGGACCAGATCTTCGAGGTGGTGCGCGACGTGCACCGCCAGGGCGTGACGGTGCTGCTGGTCGAGCAAAATGCCCAGCGTGCGCTGGAGATGGCCGACCGCGCCTACGTGCTCGACTCGGGCGAGCTGGTGCTGCAGGGCCCGGCGCGCGAGTTGCTGAGCGACGCGCGTGTGCAGGCGGCTTACCTGGGGGCTTGAGCGTGCCAGGCCAGCCTGGGACTTCACCGGCCTGCCCGACAATGCCGCCATGACCGCCATCCGCCGCTCCCGTCGCATCCTCATCGCCTGGTTGATCGCCTACGCCGCCCTTGGCCTGCTGGGCGGCCTCACCGGCATCGGCCAGCGCGACGAGCAGGCTTTCAGCTTCATCGCCGGCGTGCCGACCATGGTCTTCATCTACCTGTGGTGCCGCGCCGAATCGCTGGAGCGCGGCGCGCTGCCACGCTCGGGCCTGACGATGTTCGCCGCCCTGGTCGCGCCCCTGGGCGTGCCCTTTTACCTGTGGCGCACGCGGGCCACGGCCGGGGCGGCGCTCAAGGCCATCGGGTGGTCGCTGGGCTTTTACCTGCTGGCGTCGGTGGTGATTGGCGGGTTCGAAGCGTTGGGCATGGCATGGCGCCAGGTGTGAACCCCACGGGCCTGCTGGCGCAGGTGCGCGCCTGCACCCTGTGCGCGCCCCACCTGCCGCTGGGCCCGCGCCCCGTGTTGCAGCACCACCCGGACGCGCGCATCCTGATCGCGGGCCAAGCGCCGGGCCGCAAGGTGCACGAGAGCGGCGTGCCTTTCGACGATGCCAGCGGCGAGCGCCTGCGCGCCTGGCTGGGCCTGGGCCAAGATGCCTTCTACGACCCGCGCCAGGTGGCCATCCTGCCCATGGGTTTCTGTTTCCCGGGCACGGGCAAGTCGGGTGACTTGCCGCCGCGGCCCGAGTGTGCGCCGGCGTGGCGTGCGCCCTTGCTGGCGGGTTTGCACCGCCTGCGGCTGACGCTGGTGCTGGGGCAGTACGCGCAAGCCTGGCACCTGCCCACGCCGCTGGGCGAAGCGGCCCAGGGCGTCACCGAGCAGGTGCAGGCCTGGCGCGAGCGCCTGCAAGGGCCGGGGCCGCACACCTTGCCGCTGCCCCATCCCAGCCCGCGCAACAACCTCTGGCTGCAGCGCAACCCCTGGTTCGCGCAGGACGTGCTGCCGGCCTTGCAGGCGCGGGTGGCGGCGGCGCTGGCTTAGGCCAGGGGCACGCGGGGTTCAGCCCAGCGCGGCCGTGATCTTTTCGGCCAGGCCCAGCAGGTGGGCGCGGTCGGCCATCACGGCGGCGTGCGGCTTGCGCAGGTCGGCGATCGAGCCAGGGATCACGTGGATGTGGAAGTGCGGCACGGTCTGGCCGGCTTCGGCGCCGTTGAGCTGCATCAGCACGATGCCCTCGGCGCCCAGGCCCTTCTTCTGTGCGTTGCCGATGCGGCGCACCGTGGCCATGCAGGCGGCGGCGGCTTCGTCGGAGAGCTCGAACAGCGTCGTGGCCGCCTCCTTCGGGATCACCAGGGCGTGGCCCTCGGTCTGCGGCATGATGTCCATGAAGGCCAGGGTGTGGGCGTCTTCGTGCAGCTTGATGCAGGGGATCTCGCCGCGCAGGATCTTGGCGAAGATGTTGTTCGTGTCGTAGGCCATGGGGTGTCCTTGGGGTGGGGGCGGGCGGTGTGTGCGGCTGAGGTGTTCAGCCGCCGTGCTTGTCGGCTTCGCTGGTGAAGGCGTCGGCGTGGAAGAACTCGTCGGGCAGGCCGGCCTGCGCGGTGAAGTCCTGGCGGGCGGCCTGCACCATCACGGGTGCGCCGCAAGCATAGACCTCGTGCTGTGACAGGTCGGGCAGGTCGGCCAGCACGGCCTGGTGGACGAAGCCGGTGCGACCCGCCCAGGCATCTTGGGCTTGGGGCTCGGAGAGCACGGGCACGTAAGTGAGCCAGTCGCACTCGGCGGCCTGTTGCGCGGCCCAGTCGTGCAGGTAGAGGTCGGCACGGCTGCGGCAGCCCCAGTACAGCACGGTGGGGCGGGCGATGCCCTTGAAACGCATGTGCTCGACGATGGCCTTGATGGGCGCGAAACCCGTGCCCGAGGCCAGCAGCACGATGGGGCGCTCCGATTCTTCGCGCAGGAAGAAGCTGCCGTGCGGGCCCTCGACGCGCAGGATGTCCTTGGCCTTCATGTCGCCAAAGACGTGGTCGGTGAACAGGCCGCCGGGCAGGTGGCGGATGTGCAGCTCCATGCCGTTGACGCCGGCTTCCTTGACCAGGTGCGGTGCATTGGCCATGGAGTAGCTGCGGCGCACGCCGTCTTTCAGGATGAACTCGATGTACTGGCCGGCGCGGAAGCCAAACTGGTGGGTGGCCGGCATCTGCAGGCGCATCACCATGACGTCGGGCGCGACGCGGGTCAGGCTGGTCACGCGGGTGGGCATCTTCACCACGGGGTGGTCGCCCAGGCCCACGACCTGGCGGGCCTCGATGACGAGGTCTGTCTGCGGCGTGGCACAGCAACTCAGCATCCAGCCGGCTTCTTCTTCGGCGGCGCTCAGGGCCTTGGCCTGGTGGGCACCGTGGATGACACGGCCCTCGAGCAGCTTGCACTTGCACGAGCCACAGGCGCCGTCCTTGCAGCCGTAGGGCAGGCCGATGCTGGCCGAGAGCGCGGCGCTCAGCACGGTCTCGTCGCGCTGCATGTCGAAGGTGCGGCCGCTGGGCTGGAGGGTGACCTGGAAACTCATGGAGGACCTTGGAGGGGGAAAGCGCCCGCAAACGCAGACAATCGAGGGCCGGATTTTCGCTCATCCCAGCTTCACCTGGCCGGACCCCCGCCATGCACCAGCCGCCCCTGCACCGCCACAGCCGCTTCCGCCGCAGCCGCATCCTCATCGTTGGGTGTGGCGACGTGGGCCTGCGCGCCGCGCAGCGCTTGCTGCCGCGCTGCCGTGTGCTGGCGCTGACGTCTTCGCCCGAGCGCGTGGCCACCTTGCGCGCCGCAGGCATCACGCCCTTGCGCGGCAACCTCGACGACGCCCGCAGCCTGGCCCGCCTGGCCACGCTGGCCCCGCGCGTGCTGCACCTGGCGCCGCCCCCGGGGCAGGGCGTGGCCGACCCGCGCACGGCGCGTTTGCTGCAGGCGCTGGCACGGCGTGGCGTGGGCGGGGCGGGCAGCCTGCGCACCCTGGTGTACGGCAGCACCAGCGGCGTCTATGGCGATGCGCAAGGCGCCTGGGTGGACGAGACCCGTGCCGTGGCCCCGGCCACCGACCGCGGCCGCCGCCGTGTCGATGCCGAGCGCCGCGTGCGCGCCTTCGGCCAGCGCCTCGCCCTGCGCCATGGCGGCGCCGCCACCGTGCTGCGCATCCCTGGCATCTACGCGCTGAACCGCGAAGGCGGCGACCCGCGCGAGCGCGTGCGCAAGGGCTCGCCCGTGCTGAACGCGGCCGACGACGTCTTCACCAACCACATCCACGCCGACGACCTGGCCCGCGCTTGCGTGCTGGCGCTGTGGCGCGCGCGCCCGGGCCGAGCCTTGAACGTGTGCGACGACACCGAGCTGCGCATGGGCGAGCACTTCGACCTCGTGGCGGACCGCTTCGGCCTGCCGCGGCCGCCGCGCCTGTCGCGCGCCGAGGCCGCCCAGGTGCTCAGCCCCATGCAGATGTCCTTCATGGGCGAGTCGCGCCGGCTGCACAACCGGCGCATGAAAGACGAGCTGGGGCTGGTGCTGCGCTACCCGACGGTGGCCGAGGGGCTGGCTCAGCTTTTGGGCGCGGGCGTCTTGGCCTTGTAGCGGCAAGCCTCGCTGACGCTGCACTCCCAGCAGCGCGGCTTGCGCGCCTGGCACACGTAGCGCCCGTGCAGGATCAGCCAGTGGTGGGCGTGCAGCATGAACTCGGGCGGGATGCGCTTGAGCAGCTTCAGCTCGACGGCCAGCGGCGTTTTGCCCACGGCCAGGCCGGTGCGGTTGCCCAGGCGGAAGATGTGGGTGTCCACCGCCATGGTGGGTTCGCCAAAGGCCACGTTGAGCACCACATTGGCCGTTTTGCGGCCCACGCCGGGCAGGGCCTCCAGCGCCTCGCGCGAGTGCGGCACCTCGCCACCGTGCTGCTCGACGAGGATGCGGCAGGTCTCCATCAGGTGGCGCGCCTTGCTCTTGTACAGGCCGATGGTCTTGATGTGTTCGATCAGCCCGTCTTCGCCCAGGTCGAGGATGGCCTGCGGCGTGTTGGCCACCGGGTAGAGCTTGGCCGTGGCCTTGTTGACGCCCACGTCGGTGGCCTGCGCCGACAGCAGCACGGCGGTCAGCAGCTCGAAGGGCGTGCTGTAAGCCAGCTCGGTTTCGGGGTGCGGGTTGGCGGCTTGCAGGGTCGCGAAGAAGGCGTGGATCTGCTCGCGCGTCATCGCGGGGCTGGGCTTTTCTTCGGTGTTCTGCGTGGCGTTTTTTGCAGCGTTTTTTGCGGCGGTCATGGCCCACACCATAGCGCAAGCCCGGGGCTCATCCGTGGTTCATGCGCGGCTCAGATCAGCACCACCGCATCGGGCAGTTCGTTGGGCCGCGGCAGGCCTTGCGGGGCGGGGTGGTGCTGGCGCAGCAGATCGCTGACCTGTGCGATGGCGGCCAGCAGGCCTGGCTCGGGCTGGCCTTGCCGCAGGGCGGCGCCCAGGCGGTCGGCCAGGGCCTGCCAGGTCTCGGGCGGCACGTGGGCCGACACGCCGCGGTCGGCCACCACTTCGATGCGTTGGTCGGCCAGCAGCAGGTAGATCAGCACGCCGTTGTTGTGCGCCGTGTCCCACACGCGCAGGGCGCTGAACAGGTCGAGGGCGCGCTGGCGGGCGTTCAGGCCCTGGCGCAGCGCCCCCCAGGGCAGGCCGGCTTCCACGCACAGGCGCAGCTCGCCCAGGTGGCGGGCCTCGCTGGCCTGCACCGCGGTTTCCAGCCGGGCCAGGGCCTCGGCGGGCAGCAGGCGGCGCGCGTCGGCGGCGTCCAGCCAGAGGTGGCGCAGCGCGCGCGGCAGGTGTCGGGTCAGGGGCAGTGTCGTCATCGTGGGGTGTCCTTGTTCAGCGCTTGGGGTTGGCCTCACCAGCGACCGGAAGCGCCACCGCCGCCGAAGTCGCCGCCCCCGCCGGACGACCAGCCCCCACCGCCTCCGCCCCCACCGCCCCAGCCACCGCCTGAGCCGCCGAAGCCCCCGGGTGGGCCGAAGCCGCCCGGGCCGCCACGGCCACCCTTGCCCATGGCCAGCGCCAGCACCACGGCCATCGCGCCACCGAAGGCGCCCAGCAGCAGGCTGGTCGTCAGCACCCAGACGATGCCCCCGCCAAGGGCGCCCGTGAGCAGCGCGCCGAGCTTGCGCCCGAACACCGCGCCCAGCACGCCCGAAACGATGGGGATGCCGATGAGGCCGAAGACGATGAGCTGGTTCAGGTCGAAGCCCTGGCCACGCGGGGCGGCGGCCTCCGGTGCCGGCAGGTTTTCGCCGGTGACCAGCGCCATCAGCCGGTCCACGCCCGCGTTCAGGCCACCGGCAACGTCGCCGCGGCGGAAGGCCGGCGTGATGGCCTGCTCGATGACGCGGCTGGCGGCCAGATCGGGGATGGCGCCTTCCAGCGCCTTGGCCACCTCGATGCGCACGCGGCGGTCCTGCAAGGCCACCACGATGAGCAGGCCGTCACCGACCTGCTTGCGCCCGATTTTCCAGGTGTCGCCCACGCGCTGGGCATAGGCCGCGATGTCTTCGGGCTGGGTGGTGGGCACCAGCAGCACGACCAGTTGCGTGCCGCGCTGGGCCTCGAACTGGGCGAGCTTGGCGTCCAGCGCCTGGGCCTGGTCTGCGCTGAGCCCCTGCGCCTGGTCGATGACATGGCCTGTGAGCGCCGGCACGGGCTGCACACCGCCATCGGCGGCGGCCTGCGCCCACGCGGGTGCCATGCCCCACATGCCCACACCGAGCACCACGTTGATGCACAGCGCGGCAACCCAGGCCCAGGTCCTGGTCCGGAGCAGGTGCCAGCCCAGGCGCGGCATCACTTCTTGTCGAAGTTGACGGCGGGCGGCTGCGAGATCTGCGCCTCGTTTTGCACCGTGAAGCTGGGCTTGGCGCTGTAGCTGAAGGCCATGGCCGTCAGGTTGGAGGGGAAGCTGCGCACCTTGACGTTGTACTCCTGCACCGACTGGATGTAGCGGTTGCGCGCCACGGTGATGCGGTTCTCGGTGCCTTCGAGCTGCACGCGCAGGTCCTGGAAGCCCTGGTTGGCCTTCAGGTTGGGGTAGTTCTCGGTCACCACGAGCAGGCGCGACAGCGCGCCCGACAGCTCGCCCTGGGCCTGTTGGAACTTGTTGAAGGCTTCGGGGTTGTTGACCAGCTCGGGCGTGGCCTGGATGCTGGTGGCCTTGGCGCGGGCCTCGACGACCTTGGTCAGCGTTTCCTGCTCGAAGTTGGCCTCGCCCTTGACGGTGGCCACGATGTTGGGCACCAGGTCGGCGCGGCGCTGGTACTGGTTGAGCACCTCGGCCCAGGAGGCCTTGGTCTGCTCGTCCAGGCGTTGGAAATCGTTGTAGCCGCAGCCGCTGAGCGGCACGGTGAGCGCGGTGCCCAGGCCCACGGTGAGGGCGAGGGAAGCAAGGCGGCGGGAAAGACGCGGCATCTCTGAACCTTTCTGCTGTGTGCAGCCAGTGTGCACGACGGACAGGATAGGTGAGGATGCGCCGTCGCAGTTCAAGCCGCTTGAGACAGGTCAAGCAAGCGGCACGACAGGATCTGGTGCGCCCGCGAGCGCGGGTAGCGCTCCCGCACGATGTGAATGGCGCCCATGGGCGTGTCGGCCATCACCTTGAGCACGCGTTTGACGGCTTGGCTGGAAGGTGTGATCACGACCAGGGTCGAGACCTCGAACAAACGCAGGGCAGGCTCGATGGCCAGGTTCATCAGGGCACGCATGATGCTCTCCAGGGTGCGGAACAGGCCGAATGCGCCTGCTCGCCAACTGAGAATGCATTTTGCGAGCCAGCCGTGACACCGAGGTGACCCCCGGATTGAGGGTTTCCCGGAGTGGGGGCTCGCCCGGGTGCGTGACGCGTGTCACACACCCGGCAGGGGGTCAACCCTGGCGGCGGCGCAGCGTGCTCAGGCCGATCACGCCGAGGGCGACCAGCAGCAGGGCGACGGAGGCTGGCTCGGGCACGGCAGCGGCTTGCACGCTCACGTTCTGGATGGCCAGCAGGGTGGTGCCGGTGCCGTCCACCATGTCGTTCACGCCCCAGCCCAGGCGGGCGGTGCCGCCAGTGGCCGCGGTGAAACTGAAGGTGTTGAGGCCCGTGACGCGCCAGCCGTCGCTGCCGGTCATGAGGGCCAGCGTGCCGATGTTGCCCAGTTGGGCCTGGGTGACGGTGGCGGCTTGCTGTGGGTCCGCGGCCAGGCTGAAGGCCACCCAGGCGCTGTCGTTGACGCTGTCACCATTGCCGGCGTAGGCGTCACGGGTCAGCACCTGCCAGGTGAAGCTGATGGTGTCGCCAGCGTTCAGGAAGAAGCTTTGCGCGGCCGAGGAGGCTTCGACGGCGTCGTCGGCACCCGCGGACGAGGCGAACGCACCGGTGGACAGGCCCAGGTTGGCTTCGGCGCCGTTGGCCTGAGCGGCCAGCGCGACGTCGCTGCCCGACACGTTGTAGGCGCCTGCGGCGAAGGGGGTGTCGTCCTGGTTGCTCAGGCTGGCCGTGCCCAGCACCAGGGTGGTGCCGCCGCCGAAAAAGTGGCCCGCGGCGGGGCCGGTGACCACGGCGACGTCGCCGACGGTGGTCCAGTGGCTCAGGCCAGCGCCGAAGCTGCCGTTTTGCAGCGGTGCGGCGTGGGCGCTGGCAGCCGCCAGGGTGGCCGAGGCCAGGGCGATGCGGGAGAGGGTGGTGATCTTCATGATGGTGTTCCGTTGCGTGTCGGTGTGCAGGTGGCTCACAGCAGCAGGTCGCGGCTGGCGACGATCTGCGATGCGCTCACGCCCTTGAGCAGGACCAGGGCGATCGGCGACGAGGCACCGGCCGTGCCGTCGGTGTCGATGCGGATTTCGACGCCTGCAGCGGTGTCGATCAGGCGCACATGGCCGCTGGCCACGAGGTCACCGGTGGCACCGTAGGTGGTGCGCAGGGTGTTGGCGATGGCCTTCAGGTCCAGCTTGTCGGTGCCGGCGAGGAAGTCGGTGATGGTGTCGCGGCCGTCGCGGATGTCGTTGAAGACGAACACGTCGGCGCCAGCGCCACCGGTCAGGGTGTCGGCACCGGCCAGGCCGGTGATGCGGTCGTCGCCAGCGCTGCCCGTCAGCGTGTCACGGCCAGCGGTGCCGGTGATGGCCTTCACCAGGTTCAGGCCCACCACGACGGGGTCGTGGTCCGACGAGCGGTAGGGGGTGGCGGTGTAGTAGTCGGGGTTGCAGGTGGCGCACACGGGCTGCTTGAACTCGACGTTGTAGTCGATCACGCTCGGCTCGTCGGCGTTGATGTGCCAATGCACGACGTTCGTCGCCACGTTGCGCAGGCCAGCGGTGGCCAGGGCGTGGTCGAGGTAGCCTGCTTCACCGTCGAAGACGTAGGAGTAGTCGCTGCTGCCGCTGAAGGCCTCGATCATGTCGCTCATGCCGTTGCCGGTCAGGGTGCGGATCGGGTCTTCCTTGCCGTAGGCGTTCAGGTCACCGATGACCAGGGCGCCGCGTGCCGAGGTGCTGGCCTGCAGGTCCTGGACGAAATTCAGCAGGCGGTTGGCTTGCTCGGTGCGCAGGCCGTTCCAGCAACCTTGGCCGTCGCCCTTGTCGCCGTTGCTGGCGTCGGTGGATGCCGGGCAGCTGCCCTTGGACTTGAAGTGGTTGACCACGACCGTGAACTTCTCGTTGTTGGGCAGCGAGAAGGTTTGCGCCAGGGGCGGGCGGTTGTGGATGGCGTCGGTGTCTGCCACGGCGTTGCCGTTGAGCGTCAGCGAAGCCGGCTTGTAGATCATGGCCACGCGGATGGCGTCGGTGCCGGTGCCCGTGCCGCCGATGGCGGGGTAGAAGGCCGTGGGCACGTTGACGGCGGCGTAGGTGCCAGCGCCCAGCTTGGCGTTGAGGGCGTCTACCAGGTTCTGCACGGCGGTGTTGCCGTTGTTCTGGATCTCCATCAGGCCGACCACGTCGGCGTTGATGGCCGAGATGGCTTCCACGATCTTGCTGCGCTGGCGGATGAACTCGGCCAGGCTGTCGGCGCCGCGGCAGTTGCCCGCAGCCACCGATGCGCCCAGCGAGCAGCCCTGGCCCGAGCCACCGGCGGCGGTCGCGCCGTTGGTGAAGGTGGTGAAGTAGTTCAGCACGTTGAAGCTGGCCACCTTCAGGTTGCCACCGACGGCCACGGGGGCGGTCGTGCGCTGGTTGACACGCGTGAAGGCCACGGGCTGCGTCGGGTGAACCTTGTAGCTGGCCATGCCGGTGTTGCTGCTGGTGCTCAGGCCGTAGTCGATCACGCCGGTGAGGCTGTCGATGGTGTCGCCAGCGCGCAGGGTGTTGTCAGCAGCGAAGTAAGGCGTCGGGTTGACGTTCTGCACCGAGGTGCCGTCGTCCAGCAAGATCTGGCGCTCGGCGTTGCTGGCGCTCAGGTTGATGGCGTCGGCAGAGCCTGCGGGGAAGACATTGGTGGGCTTGATCAGTCGGCCACCCGAGGACAGCGTGACCTGGCCGTAGCGGCCCTGGAAGAAGTTCTGCGAGGCGGTCAGCTGCGTGTTGATGGTCACCAGCATGCCTTCAACGGCTTCCAGCTGGGCTTCCGTGGCCGGCAGCGTGATGACGGTGGGGTTGACCACGTTGCCGCTGCTCACCACGGTGATGGCGCTGGGCGAGGTCAGCTCGGTGACGGTGTGGGCCAGGGTCAGGGCGTTGGTGGTGGCGCCGGTGTTGAACTCGGCGACCGTGCCGGTCAACGTGATGGCCTGGCCGACCGAGACGGTGGGCGCGGTGCTGGTGAAGACCAGGATGCCGTCGGAGGTGGCGGGGTTGCCATCGCCGACAGGGTCTTGCAGGAAGAAGCCGTTGTTGGTGACCTTGGTGACCACGCCCGAGGTGGTGACCGATTGACCCACCAGCGGGCTGGTGTTGCCGCTGCCCTGGATCTGCGAGATCGGGGTCAGGGTGCCGGGTGCCGGGGTGGGCGCAGGTGTGGGGGCCGGGGTGGGCGAGGGCGACGGGGATGGCGAGCTGCCATCGCAGGTGCTCAAGGCGCTCAGGCTGTTGCGCGGCACCGGTGCGGTTGCCACGGTGAAGTCGGCGCTGTTGTTGCCGGTGTCGGTGCAGCCGTTGTTGTTGCGCACGGCGGCGGTGGTGGACGACAGCGCGGCAACCGCCGAGCCTTCGCTCAGCGAGACCGTGCCATAGCCGACCAGGTCGATGATCTGGGCCTGCTGGCTGGTCGTGCAGGCCAGCGTGGTGGCGCCGCAACCCAGGGCCGTGGTGCCCGAGACCAGGGCGAACTTGCCGTTGCTGGCCGACACTTGGGTCGTGCCAGTGATGTCAGCCGTGGGCAGGTTGGGGCCCAGGGTGCCTGCGGCCAGGGCCACCAGGGCGTATTGGCCAGGTGCCAGGGAGGTGACCGTGCCGGTGCCCAGGTTGGTCACGCCGTTGAAGTTGCCGGTGGCGGCTGCGTACTGCAGGCTGAGGCCCACCAGGCTGACGTTGTTACTGCCGGCGTTGAACAGCTCGACGTAGTCTTGCTTGTAGGACGGGCTGCCGCTGGTGGCTTGGCCACCGCCGTACGCCTGGCTGATCACCAGGCCGCTGCTCGACGCATGGGCCATGCCGGCCAGGCTCAGGGCCAGGGCCACGCACACGGGGCGCAGCTGGAAGGTGGACGGCGAAGGGGTGCGGAGCTGGGCGGACGGGCGCATGACGGACCTCGGTGTTCAGGAAACCGCCGAGTGTGGGCGTCGGCGATGTCATGGGCCCAAGGGTGCATGGCCAGCCAGGTAGGCTGCTTGGCTCATGCTGGATGTCACTGTCCTGATTCGCCTTGGTCTCGGGGCCGGGCCCGCGCGCTCAACCCTGTCGGCGCGCCCGTGCGCGTGCCAGCGCGGCTTCGATCACGGCGCGCTTGGCGTCCAGTTCGGTCGGCTCGGTCAGCTTGGAGGCCTCGGCCAGGTGGGCCAGCTTGTGCTCGGCCTTGGCCTGCAGCCGGGTCTCGTGCTCGGCTTGCGCGCGCACCAGGCGCACGGTGCGCCAGCCGTGGCGTTCACGTGCCGCATCGGCCTGAGGCTGGGACCAGGCGGCCCAGCCCGTCGGTGGGGCCTCACCGGCCTGGGCGGGCACGAGGGAGATGCAATCCACCGGGCACACCGGCACGCACAGCTCGCAACCGGTGCAGTCGGCCTCGATGACGGTGTGCATGTGCTTGTTCGTGCCGATGATGGCGTCCACCGGGCAGGCTGCGATGCACAGCGTGCAGCCGATGCACCAGGCCTCGTCGATCACGGCCAGCGTGCGCGGACCTTCGGTGCCGTGCGCGGCGCTCAGCGGCTGTTCGGGCAGGCCCGTGAGCGCGGCCAGTCGGCGCACACCCTCGGCCCCGCCGGGCGGACATTGGTGGATGCCGGCCTCGCCCGCGACGATGGCGCGCGCATAAGCGGCGCAATCCGGGTAGCCGCAGCGCGTGCACTGCGTCTGCGGGAGCAGGGCGTTGATCTGGTCGGCGTCGGGCATGGTGGCGCGCCAGTGTACAAGCCCCGCCGCCGTGTGCTCAGGGCACGGGCGAACGGGGCTTGTGGGGGCCTTGGATGGCCAGTGATGGCCCGGAGGCGGCGCGCTTTACTTGTTGTGCGACAGGATGAAAGCGCGGATTTCCGGGTAAGCCTTCTCGCGCCAGCGGCGGCCCGAGAAGATGCCGTAGTGGCCTGCACCGACCACGTCGTAGTGCTTCTGGCGGGCTTTGGGGATGCCGGTGCACAGCTCGTGGGCCGCGCGGGTCTGGCCGGCACCGGAGATGTCGTCCAGCTCGCCTTCGACCGTCAGCAGGGCCGTGGTCTTGATGTCGGCCGGCTTGACCAGCTCTTCCTTGCCCTTGGGGTTGCGCACCTTCCAGGTGCCGTTGACCAGGGCGAAGTCCTGGAACACCGTCTTGATGGTGTCCAGGTAGTACTCGGCGGGCATGTCCAGCACGGCGTTGTACTCGTCGTAGAACTGGCGGTGGGCGTCGGCGCTGTCGTCGTCACCGCGCACCAGGTCGAGGAAGTAGTCGTAGTGCGAGGTGGCGTGGCGGTCGGGGTTCATGGCCACGAAGCCCGTGTGCTGCAGGAAGCCCGGGTACACGCGGCGACCGGCGCCGGGGTAGTTCGGCGGCACGCGGTAGATCACGTTGTTCTCGAACCATTCGAAGGACTTGTTCATGGCCAGGTTGTTCACGGCCGTCGGCGAGCGGCGCGCGTCGATGGGGCCGCCCATCATGGTCATGGTGCGCGGCGTGGTCTCGCCACGGCTGGCCATCAGCGAGACGGCCGCCAGCACGGGCACCGTGGGCTGGCACACCGAGATCACGTGCACGTCGGGGCCGACCTTGCGGATGAAGTCCTGGACGTAGTTGATGTAGTCGTCGAGGTGGAAGGCACCGTCTTCCAGCGACACCATGCGGGCGTCGATCCAGTCGGTGATGTAGACCTTGTGGTCCTGCAGCAGGGTGCGCACGGTGTCGCGCAGCAGCGTCGAGTGGTGGCCCGACAGGGGGGCGACCACCAGCACCGAGGGCTGGTCGCGCATCTTGTCCAGCAAGGCGCCGTTGTCGGTGAAGCGCTTGAAGCGGATCAGGCGGCAGAAGGGCTTGGCCTCGACCACCTGCTCCTGGATCACCACCTCGGCGCCATCCACGTTCACCTTGTTGATGCCGAACTCGGGCTTTTCGTATTCCTTGGTCAGGCGGTGCATCAGGTCGAAGCCGGCCGAGACGCGGTGCGCTGAGGGGATCTGCGCCAGGGCGGACAGCGGGTTGCTGTAGAGCTTCGACGCGGCGCTGGCGAACTCAGAGAAGGGGCTGATCCAGGCGCGGTTGGATTCGTAGATTTGGTAAAGCATGGGCGGTGACCTTTGATCGCGAGGGTGCCACAGGGGCTGCATGGCGGGCTTGACGGGTGCCATCAAGGCCATGGTGCAGTGCAGCATAGTGCAGATTCTTCATCTTTGCACAGGGGGCTGACCCGCAAGCCGCGCAACAGGCCCTTTCGCACCGTGCAATTTGTCGGCTTTCGTGGGTGCGTTTTCCCCCCTGCCTTGGGGGTGTCGATCGCAGCAGGGCGGGAGGGCTTGACCGGGCGCGTCAGGCTTTGGGCCGTTCGTCACGCCGATGATGTAACGTGATGTATTCCACACTCCAAGCACAGGAAGGCCCCATGAACCCATTGACCGAGTGCGCCGTCAAGCGCCATCCAGCCTCTCGCAAGCCCCTGGCGCTGTCGGCGCTGGCCGTGGCCTTGTCCGCCGCCAGCTTGGGCGCGCACGCCGCCCTGGACACCTACTTGCGTGGCGCGTTCTCGGCCGTGGTCAACTGGCCGCTCATCCCGATGCACGTCGTGCTGCTGCCCGATGGCCGCGTCATGAGCTATGGCTCGGACGGCCAGGGCAACCAGACCGGGCAGTTCACCTACGATGTCTGGGACCCGAGCAAGGGCACCGCCGCCGCGTCCCACCTGACGCTGCCCAACACCACGGGCACCGACACCTTCTGCAGCGGCCAGATCGTCCTGCCTGCCAGCGGGGCCGTGCTGCTCACCGGGGGCGACAAGACCGTCAACGGCGTTCGCAACTACTCCATCAATGACGTCAACCTGTTTGACTGGCGCACCAACAGCCTGTACTCGGCCCAGCAGCCCATGGCGTTCCTGCGCTGGTACCCGACCGTGCTGACCACCGCGGCCGGCGAGGTGCTGGTGCTGGGCGGGCGCGCCGACCCCAACACACCGGCCCCGACCCCGGAGGTCTACACCGAAGGCGTGGGCTGGCGCAGCCTGAGCTCGGCTGTCAGCGACGGTGCCTATGGCACCCGCAACTGGAGCTACCCGCGCGCCTGGCAGGCGCCGAACGGCAAGGTCTTCATCGCCACCATCTGGGGCGGCACCTACTACCTGGACCCGGCCGGCACAGGCAAGGTCGAAGCCACGCCGCTGGCGCTCAGCGAGGGCGATGTCTACCTGCCCAGCGTGATGTACAGCCCGGGCAAGATCCTCGCGCTGCGCAAACTCAACAAGGCGGTGGTGGTGGACATCAACGGCGCCACGCCCAAGGCGACCAGCGTGACCGGTGTTGGCCAGGACCGCTACCACGCCTCCGCCACGGTGATGGCCGACGGCAAGGTGTTCGTCAACGGCGGCTCGATGGTGTCCAACGTCGCCAACGGCGTGGCCTACACCGCCAAGATCTGGAACCCGGCTACCAACGGCTGGAGCAACGCGGCGACTGCGGCCAAGATGCGCCTGTACCACTCGGCGTCGCTGCTGCTGCCAGATGGCCGGGTGCTGACGGCGGGCGGTGGTGCGCCGGGGCCGGTCACCAACCTGAACGCCGAGGTCTACACGCCGCCCTATCTCTACAAGCAGGACTGGACCGCCACCCTGGCCACGCGCCCGGTGATCACCTCGGCACCGACCACGGCGACTTGGGGCAGCACGGTGCCCGTGACGCTGAACGCCAGCGGCGTCAGCAAGGTCACCCTGGTCAAAACGGGTTCGGCCACGCACACGGTGGACTTCGACCAGCGCTTCCTGAACCTGGCCTTCACCGCATCGGGCACCCAGGTGAAGGTGACCTTGCCGGCGTCGGCCAGGATCGCGCCGCCGGGCAACTACATGCTGTTCGTGTTCAACAGCGCGGGCGTGCCTTCGGTGGCGCGCATCGTGAAGCTGGGTTGACGATGACTGCGGTGGCCTGAGGGCCACGGGAAAGGCCAAAGCAAAGAAGGCCCCTCACTGCGCAAGCGGCGAGGGGCCTTTTCACATCCGGGCTGCAACTGAACCACTGAACGGCACACACCCCTTGGGGTGATGTGCGTCAGCGGCGCAGATCAGGCCTGACGGCGACGGGCGGCGAAGCCGACCACGCCCAGGGCGGCGGCCAGCAGGGCCAGCGAGGTGGGCTCGGGCACGGCAGCGATGTTGTCGACCACGGCGCCAGCACCGGTGATGCGCAGGGACTGGATGTCCGTGCTGTTGCGCAGGAAACCGATGGTGGTGCCTTCGTCGTAGCTTTCAGCGCCCAGCGAGGACGTGAAGGTGACCGTGGCGGACTCCAGCAGCACACCGCCCACGCCAAAGGCTTCCACCAGCAGGGAGCTGCCACCGTCGTGGCTCACGAAGGCGCTGACGCCAGAGCGCAGCGAGTCGAAGGTGAAGTACAGCGAGCCATTGGTGCCAGCGGCAGCGAAACCGTTCAGGCCGAAGGTCCAGGCGCCGTTGGTGCCCAAGTCGCGGACGGCCGGAGACAGTTCTGCGTCGGTGTCGGCGCCGAGGCTCACGCCTTGGCCCAGGTTGACGCCGCCGTTGGTGTTGACAAAGCCATCAAAGGTTTCGAAGCCGATGACGGTGGCGCCAGACACGCTGTCCAGCGAGGTGGTGATGACGGCGGCCTGGGCCGACACGGTGGCAGCCATCAGGGTGGCTGCAGCGATCAGGTTGAATTTCATGGTGAACATCCTTGTGTTGAGTCCAGTGCCGATCACGAGCCGATGATGCCGCCGTCGTCCTTGGTGATGACCACCACGGAAGAGCGGGGACGGCCAGCGGGCAGGTTGGTGACGCCGTCGGCGGCCACGGACCACTGGTTCTGCGGCCAGTTCGAGAACTGGGTCGGGTTGGCGGCGAGCGCGTCTTCGCCCGGGTGCTGCACGCCCACGAACATGGTCTTGCCGTCCGGTGTCAGGGTCACGCCGGTGACTTCGCACTTGTTGGGGGCGGTCAGGAAGCGGCGGGTTTCGCCGGTGTTCGGGTCGGCGCACACCATCATGTTGCCGCCGATGTTGATGAAGTCGCCCGAGCCGTCGCCAACCTGGTCGGTCTGCACCCACATGCGACCGAAGTGGTCGAACCACAGGCCGTCGGGCGCACCGTAGTCGGCACTGCCGTTGGGCGTGTCGACGATGTTGCCCTGGTAGTTGGCAGCGCCGGTGTAGGTCGAGCCCAGGGTCTTGGTGGTGATGCTGTCGCCAGCTTGGGCGAAGATGTCCCAGCCGAAGGTGGTGGCGGTGACGGTCTTGCCGGTTTCGCGCCAGCGGATGATGTGACCGAAGTCGTTGTCGGCACGGGGGTTGGCGGCGTCCACGGGCGGGTTGGCGGAGGCGGATGCCGTGCTGCCATCGGCCGCATTGGCGGCAGGTGCCGTGGCCGTCGGGGCGTTGCCGCGGCGGTTGTTGTTGGTCAGGGTGCAGTACACCTCGACTTCGTCGAAGCCGCCGATGCGGGGGCGGGCGCCGGTCCACTCGGGGCGGTCCATCATGGTGGCGCCAACAGCGTCGGCGGCCATGCGGGTCTTGATCAGGATCTTGGCCTGGACTTCGGCGTCATTGGCGCCCGCGAAGTTGGGGTTGTCGCGCAGAGCCTGACCGTTCACGCCGATGGTGTCCGGCGTCAGAGCCAGCCACTGGCCGCTCAGGTTGGCATCAAAACGGGCCACATAGAGCGTGCCGCTGTCCAGCAGGTCGCGGTTGGCGGCCTTGTTGGTGGGGGTGAACTTGCCAGCACAGACGAACTTGTAGATGTATTCGTTGCGCTCGTCGTCACCCATGTAGAAGGCCACGTTGTTCTGGCTGTCCACCACGAATTGGGCGCTTTCGTGCTTGAAGCGGCCCATGGCGGTGCGCTTGACGGGCACCGAGCGGGGGTTGTAGGGGTCGATCTCGACCACCCAGCCGAACAAGTGCGGCTCGTTGGGGTTTTTGACGGGGTCGAAGCGCTCGTCGTTCTTGTGCCAGTTGTAAACGCCAAAGCCCGTGCTGCTGATGCCGTAACGGCGGTTCAGCTTGCCGACCTCGGTGGCCGTCGAGGTCGGCACGGCGCTGTCGCTGGAGAAGTTGCCGTTGAAGTTTTCTTCGCAGGTCAGGTAGGTGCCCCAGGGCGTGATGCCGTTGGCGCAGTTGTTGACCGTGCCATTGGCGGTGAAACCGTCGGTCGTGCCGCCGGTCGCAGTGCTGCCGGTTTCCGTGATGGTGTAGGCCTTGGCCTTCATCAGGGCATGGCCTGCGGCCGGGCCGGAGATGCGGCAGGGCGTGTTGGCGGTGATGCGGCGGCCGTAGAGCGAGCCCTTGACCACGGTCCACTTGCCATTGACGCGACGGGCCTCGACGAGCGACACGCCATGAGCGTTCTGAGACTTGCGGGTCTTGTCGATCGTGTAGTTGCCGCCAGCGATGTTCTGGCCGTCGGTGAACAGGATGTCTTCGTGCGTGTACTCGTTGTTCACGGCCAGCACGCCGCGGTCGCTCAGCACGGCGCCTGCTGTGCCCGAGAACGGGAAGAAGTGCATGCCGTCGTTGTGCATGCCGAACTGCTTGGCTTGCTGAGCGGCGGTTTCCGATGCGGAGCCGGTGAAAGCGGTGCCGCCGGGCATGATGGCGTCGCCCCAGGACACGAAAACCTGGGCGGTGTAACCAGTGGGCACGGTGATGCGGTCAACCGTGGAAGTGGCAGATCCGCCGAGCGAGACGTTCAAAGCGCGGGTGTTGGCCGGCACGTTTTCGAAACCGATGCCGGGGAAGCCCAAGCTGGCGGGCAGTGGTGCGGCTTCCACGGTGTTGACCAGACCGCCGAGGGTCAGGCCGCCGGCGGATGCCAGGGCGGTGGCGCTCAGGCCGGTCTTGATGAACTGGCGACGGCTGGCCTCGACGGTGTCGATGACGTCACGGATGGAGGGGACGGACGACTGGGACAGCGTCACGTCATTGGTGGGATGGGAAGCACCCTTCATCGAAATCTCCGGTGGTGTTGAGGGGACATGGACTGCAGCGGCAGTGGAGGCGTTCCGCCTTCTGCACGATGGGCCTGACTATCTCTGAGGGCCATGACATCGTGCGGGCGCTCGGTCGCACAGGCATGGGCCAAATGGCAGGTGTTTTGCTGAATCTTCCGGATGCGTCGGCGAAGCTGCGGCCAGCACGGCGACATTTCCCTCATGATGGAAAAAGGCCCTCGCCGCTTGCGCGACGAGGGCCGTGGTGCGTCCTGATGCAGCGTCACCCGGAGGCGACGCGCGTCAGGCAGGCATCAAGCCTGGCGGCGACGGGCAGCGAAGCCGACCACGCCCAAGGCAGCTGCCAGCAGGGCCAGCGAGGTGGGCTCGGGCACGGCGGTGATGTTGTCGATGGCCACGAAGGCGCCAGGCGCTGCGAACTCGGACAGACCGGTCAGTGCGAAGGACTTGGCTTGGCCGTTGAAGTTGAAGGTGGTGTTGGTCCACACATCGGATTCAGCGGAAGAGCCATTGCCAGCCAGGGTGTAGGAGCCCAGGAAGGTGCCAGTGCCGTTCAGGCCGGAGTAGGCGCTGATGGTCACGTCGCTGATGGCGGTGTAGTCGAACGCCAGCTTGTAGTCAACGGCGTTGGCCACGTTCAGGTAGGAGGCCGTGTTGACGGTGCCGTCGAGCTGCACGAAGGCCACGCCCGAACCCAGGTTGGCGGACGGGGTGTAGTAGTTGCCGCCGGCCAGGGCGCCGAGGCCGTCGCCGTTCACCAGGGTCAGCACGTTGGTGAAGCTCACGCCTTGGGCGGCGTAGGCATTGTCGACCGAGGTGTAGGTGTCACCCAGGTTGTTGAAGTCGATGACGAATGCCGAAGTGGCAGACGACACGGCAGGCACAACGGCCAGGGCCAGCAGGGACAGGGCAGAAGACAGTTTCATTGGAAACTCCAGAAAGGGTGTTTGTTGCTTGGGCAGGGCGGCAGCAGACAACAAGATCTGAAGGAGTCTAGGCAGCGATGGCGACAAACATGTGACCAAACGCACGTGCGCGATGGCGGACGCTTTGGGGGCGATTGCCTTGCAATGCGGCATCGTTTATCGAGAGATGAAATTCGGTGGATCAAACGCGTGTTTTGTCGGCCGAGTGTGGTGTGGATGCTGCGCCAGGCGCCATCGGCGCACGGCCCCACGCCAGTCACGGACAAGTCACCTTCGCTCATTAACCTCCTGTTGCAGCCTTTGGCGTGGCCGGAAGAGGTCGGATGACCCGCCCGGAGCCCAAGCGCAAGTGCTTCGTTTGGCGGCAGGCACTCGACGACCCCCTTCAAGACTCAGACCCACTACCTGGAGCAGCAATGCAATTCTTCAGCAAGCACCAGATCGCGCTGGCCGCGATCTCTTTCCTGGGCGCCGCCTCGGCCGTGGCCCCCACCGCCTCGGTGGCCGCCACCAAGGTCCCCGGCCAGTATGTCGCCGGCGACTTTCACAACCACACGACCTGCTCGGATGGCTCCATCTCGATGCAGAAGCTGATCAAGAAGTCCACCGGCAAGGACAACGGTGAATGGGGTCTGGACTGGTTCGTGCAAGCCGGTCACGGCGGCACTGGCAACCGCAACTGCACCCTGGCCGAAGACGCTTCGCTGGCCACCCCGGCCTACCCCCTGGTGACCGATGCCACCACCGGCGCCATCAAGGGCCCCACCACCACCTGGGAAAACTCTGGCGTGACCCTCAAGGGCAATGTCAGCGGCACCTCGCCCAGCCGCAACATGTGGCGCTGGCAGTCCATCAAGGAAGTGCAGTACCCCGTCACCGAATACCTGGCTGCCTTGAAGAACACGCCTGTGTTCATGGGCCTGGAATCCGTTGTGGCCGGTCACGAGCACTCGTCCATGGCCGTCATCACCGGTCAGCTGCCCACTTCGCTGGACACCGTCACCCTGCCGACCACGCCTGGCTACGTCCCCCAGGGCAACGCCACGGCCCTGGCCCAGTGGAGCTACTGCTTCGACCGCGGTGACACCGACACCAGCCGCGGCGCTGAGAACCAGTGGTCTTGCGAAGTCACCGGCAGCGATTATTCCGACACCACCAAGTTCAACTGGAACACCACCGGCCAGAAGCTGATCCCCACGGGCAGCGGCGTCGGCAGCGGTGTGGGCACCAAGGGTCACCTGAAGACCGTGGAATCCCTGAAGTGGATGCAGGAAAAGCACGCTGGCGGCAGCTACTACGTGCCTGCCCACTTGGAGCGTGCTGGTCCCTTCAACCCGGATGGCAACAACGGCTTCAACGTCGAGCACCTGCGCAACTTCAACAACGTCGCGCCTGACATCGCCTTCGGTTTCGAGACCCAGCCGGGTCACGGCGCCTCGGCCGAGCGCGGCGAGTATCGCCAACTGCGCAACAGCTTCGTTGGCAGCGCCACGAACGTGGACTCCGTCGGTGGTTCGACCTACGGTGGTACCGGCGTGTACGGCGCCCAAGTTGGCGGCGTGTGGGATGCCCTGCTGGGCGAAGGTCGCAACTGGTGGTTCTTCGCCAGCTCCGACTGGCACAACCGTGGCCAGTTCGGCCCCGATGACCGCCGCTCGACCCAGGACTTCTACCCTGGCGAATACCAGCGCAACTACACCCTGGTGCGCAATGGCTCCGACAAGCTGCGTCCGCAATCCATCGTTGACGGTCTGCGCACCGGCAACAACTGGGCTTCGTCGGGTCAGATCATCGACCGCCTGGCTTTCATCGCTTGCTCGTCCTACGCTGGCCGTGGCGCTCGCACCGCTGCTTCCGTGGAAGCCCTGGCCGTGTCCGCCGCCAACGGCAACACCGACATCAACGTGAGCGGTTGCGCCACGATGGGTGAGAAGCTGGCAGTGAACCCGGGTGCCAACGTCATCGTGTCGATCGTGGTGCGTGACCCGGCCGGTGCCAGCAACTCGCCGTACTCGTTCCCCAACCCCTCGCTGCTGCAAGTGGGCATCAACCAGCCCCTGAACAAGCCGGTGCTGGACCACGTGGACGTGATCCGCGGCCTGGTGACGGGCTTGCGTCAGCCTGGCGCTGCTGACTACGCTGGCGAATGGCCGCGCAACACCAACTGGCTGCGTGCCGACGGCTCGACCGCCGACCTGTCGGTGGTGCCTGCTGCTGCCAAGAACACCTCGGCAGCCCTGCTGAAGTCGTTCAGCGCCGCTGGCAGCAATGCCTGGACGGCTTTCACGGCTGCCGACGGCACGCAAATGCTGAAGATGACCTTCACCGTTCCCGCGGTGCAGGCTTCCCAGTACCTGCGTCTGCGTGGTTCGAACCTGCCTGCTTCGGTGCCTTACGAGACCGATGCCAACGGCAACCCGCTGCCTGACTTCTTCACGAACGCCGCCAACACCGCCAACCTGCGCGTCCCTTGCACCACCGTGGGCACCAATGTGCCGACCTCGGCTGTGAGCTGGACCGCTGCCAGCGGCACCATCGACGGCTGCCCGGCTCACCTGGCAACGGCACCGGCTGCCATCACCACGGCTTCCGGCCCGGTGGCTGCTGGTCAGAAGATGGTGTCCTACGACGTGGCTGCCTGGTCTGACCTGTGGTTCTACAGCAACCCGATCTATGTCCAGGTGACGGGTTCGACCGTGGTCGCTGGCGTGAAGTGATCTTTCGCCCAGCCTGAGGCTCTGGACGCTGCCTGCCCTTGGGGCAGCGTCCGGGTCTTGAACGCCACAGCCCGCCCCCTTGGCGGGCTGTGGCAATTCTGCTGAAGCCAGCGCCCTTCTGTTTCCTTCCGGAGATTCCGCATGCCTTACACGATGTCCCGCCGCCATCTCCTGCGTGCCGGATTGGCCCTGGGTGCCTCCGCCATGGCCCCTGGCGCCCGCGCTTGCGAGTTTTTCGCCTCCAACCTGCGTGTCACGCACCCCTGGACCCGCGTCACCCCGGCCGATGCGCCTTTTGCCGTCGTCTGCATGAAGATTGACCAGGTCACCGCGAGCGACCGCCTCATCGGCGTTGAAACCCCGGTGGCCACCGGCGCACAGATCGGTGGCATCAGCACGCCCCCGGGCTTGAACCTCTTGATCGAGCGTGGCCAGGACTTCACCCTCAACGAGGAAGGTCTGCACCTGCGTTTGCTGGGCCTGACACAGCCCCTGTTGCTGGGCCGTTCTTACCCGATGCGCCTGGTGTTCGAGAAATCGGGCGTCCTCCACGTGGAACTGAACGTGGATTACGAGGCCCAAGGCTGAGCTTGTTGCAAGAAGAAGTACCTCCCATGTCCCACCCTCCGCTGTCTGCCTCTGTGAACGACAACCACGCCGCATCGGCTTCCCAGGCCTCTCCGCTGCCTCGACCGGCTTGGCTGCGTGAGCCGCTGCTGCATTTCCTGCTGCTGGGCGCCATCTTGTTCGGGGTGGACCACTACCTCGTCACCCGTGTCGATGACCCCCGCACCATCGTGGTCGGAGCCGCTGTCGATGACGAAGCCAAGCAACTGTTCAAGGCGTCACGCGGGCGAGATCCCAACGCCGAAGAGCTGGCGGCCCTGCGCCGTGTCTGGCTGGACAACGAAGTGCTCTACCGAGAGGGTTTGATCCTTCAGATGGACAAGGGCGACAGCGCCATCCGCGAGCGCGTGATCTTCAAGGCCTTGAGCGTGGTGGACGCGAACACCAAGCTGCCGCCGGTGACCGAGGAGGTGCTGCGCACATGGTTCGACGCCCGCCGCGCCAAGTACGATGAGCCGCCGCGCTTCGATTTCCAGGAGGCCGTGCTCTCAGGCGATGCCAGCGAGGCCGGCATCCGCGCCTTCGTAGACAAGCTCAACGCAGGCACGCCCGGCGAGGCCGAAGCCGGCCTGCGCGTGTTCAAGGGCCGCCCACGCAGCAACGTGGAACAAAGCTACGGCCCTGAATTCGCCAAGGCGCTGGAGTCCGCCTCGCCGCAGACATGGCAGGCCTTGAAGAGCAAGGACGGCTGGCGCGCGGTGCGCCTGGAGCAGGTGACGCCTGCCAAGCCGGCCGTGTTCGAGGTGCTGCGCAACGTGGTCCAGCAGGACTGGACGGACGCCACCATGGCCGAGCAGCGCAGCGCTGCCGTGCGCGGCCTGATGGGCAAGTACAAGGTGATCTTCGAAGGTGACGCCAAATGATGGCGCGCCTGCATGCCGTGTTGCGTGTTGTCCTGTCGTTGATGTCTGTGTGCCTGGGCCTCGGTGCAGCGCTGTGGAGCCTGGAGGCCCGTGCCCATGAAATGAGCATGGCCGAGATGCAGGTCCGCGAGACTTCGCCCGGAGAATTCTTCTGGCAATGGGGCCCGACGGAAAAGCGTGCCGCCAAAGACGACCTCACGCCCATCTGGCCTGAGAACTGCGTGGCCGAAGGCAGCATGCTGCACTGCGGTGAAGACGGCCTGGACGGTGCGATTTCGGTCAAGGGCGTGGGCAAGGCCTACTCGGCCGCGCTCATCAAGATCACCTGGCGCAATGGCGAGTCGCGCGTGTACACGCTGACCGGCAGCCAGCCCTCGGTGCAGATCCACGGTGGCGCCGAAGACCGCCGCGGCATGGGCCAGGTCGCCTCGGCTTACACGGTGCTGGGGGTCGAGCACATCCTCAGCGGCATCGACCACCTGCTGTTCGTCATCAGCTTGCTCTTCCTGGTGGGCTTCAACCGCCGCCTGCTGTGGACGATCACGGCCTTCACCGCTGCGCACAGCCTGACGCTGGCGCTCAGCGCCCTGGGCTGGCTGGTGCTGCGTCCGCCGCCGGTGGAGGCGTCCATCGCGCTGTCCATCGTGCTGGTGGCCGGTGAAGCCTTGCACACGCAGCAAACCCTGGCGCGGCGCTGGCCGGCCCTGGTGGCCTTCCTGTTCGGCCTGGTGCACGGCCTGGGCTTTGCCGGTGCGCTCAAGGAAATCGGTCTGCCCGAGAACCACATGCTGACGGCCTTGCTGACCTTCAACGTCGGCGTGGAAATCGGCCAGCTCATGACCGTGCTGGCCGCCTGGGCCCTGTGGCGCGTGGCCTCGCGCTGGGCGTGGTTTGCCGCGGCCCGCACGCCGGCGCTGTACGGCATCGGCGCGATCGCATCGTTTTGGGCCTGGTCGCGTGTGGCGGCCATCGTCGCTTGAGTTGGAATGTCATGAACGAAGTCATCCCCCTCTTTCCCACGCCTTTCCTGCGCGCCCCGGCCGCCTTGCCGCGCACGGTGGTCGATGGCCTGGTGCAGCATTTCAGCGGCCTGGCCCTGCAGGACAACAACGCGTCGGCCAACCTGTCGCACACGCAGATGCTGCGCCCCAGCGACAGCCCGCTGCTGGTGGACGCCGCCGCGCTGATCACGCCCAAGCTGGCCGAATTCGGCGCGCTGCTGTTCGGTGAGTCGCTGGGCTGGGCCATCAAGGAGATGTGGGTCAATGTGCTGGACGAGGGCGGACGCCAGGCCATGCACAACCACGCCAACAGTTTCATCTCCGGGGTGGTTTACCTCACGCCGACACACCCCTCGTCGCGCACGGTGTTCATGAAGTCGCCGGGCGGGCACGATTTTTCTTTCAAGAACGACCACGCGGGCGTGGTCACGGGCGCCTTCAACGCCGAGAAGTGGATCAGCCCTCAGCCCGAACCGGGTGACCTGGTGCTGTTCCCCAGCTACCTGATGCACGCTGTGCCGCCCAACGAGGGCGAGCGCCGCATCACCCTGGCGTTCAATGCCATCCCGGCGCGGCTGGATTCCTGGGGTTATGCCGTGAACTTCAGTGGCTGAGTCGGTGACCGAGGTCGGGGGTGCCCGGCACCGTGCTTCCTTGCTGCTGATGGTGGCCTCCGGCTTTGCCGGCTTGGGCTACCAGGTGGTGTGGACGCAGCAATGCGCCTTGTGGCTGGGACATGAGTCGGCCTCCGTGTTGGCCGTGGTGGCCGCGTTCTTTGGCGGCATCGCACTCGGTGCCCTGTGGCTGGGGCCTGGCATCGAGCGCAGCGAGCGCCCGGTGCGCTGGTACGCCGCCTGCGAGCTGGGCATTGCCTTGTGGTCGATGCTGTTGATGGTGGGGATGTCGCCAGTGAGCGACTGGCTGCTGGCGCGCATCGGCACACAGCCTGCGCCGCTGTGGCAATGGGCCTGCGCCTTCACTGGCACTTTCCTGCTCTTGCTGCCTGCCACGGTGGCCATGGGCGCGACCTTGCCGGCCATGGAGCGGGTGATGTCGGGCGCGGGCGCCAGGTCGATCGCCGCCTTTTACGCGGCCAACACCTCCGGCGCTGTGCTGGGCGTGCTGGGCACGGCCTTCTGGCTGGTGCCACAGCTGGGGCTGACCCGCACCGCCGCGGTGTGCGTGGCGCTCAACCTGTTGTGTGCGTTGGCGGCGCTGGTGATTTTCCCGGCGCGCAGCCCTTTGGCAGCCGATCGGCCTGACGCGACCGGTGCGGCGGCTTCTCAGGGGCGGGCCCTGCTCTGGCGCCTGGCCTTCACCGGCTTGCTGGGCATTGGCTACGAGGTGCTGGTGGTGCGCGTGCTCAGCCAGGTGGCCGAAGACACCGTCTACACCTTCGCCATGCTGCTGGCGGTGTACCTCGTGGGCACGGCCCTGGGGGCGGCCGCTTACGCGCGCTGGCGCCACCGGGTGAGCGACGCCCAAGCCCTGGGCGACAAGCTCCTGACGCTGCTGGCCATGGCCTGCCTGCTGGGCACGGCCAGCCTGTGGGCGTCCGAGGGGCTGCAAGCGTGGTTGCGCGCTGCATGGGGCGGCGGCATGGGCGCGGCCGTGGCCGCGGAAGGGGTCATCGCCCTGGCGGCTTTCGGCCTGCCCACCTTCGCGATGGGTGCGTTGTTCAGCCACCTCAGCGCACGCGCCAGTGCCGAGGGCATCGGCTTTGGCCGTTCCTTGGGCGTCAACACGCTGGGCGCGGCGGCCGCGGCCCCGCTGTTCGGCGTGCTGCTGACGCCTGTGCTCGGCCCGAAGTGGGTGCTGGTGCTGATCGCGCTGGGCTACCTGGCCCTCACCGCGCGGCGCGCCTGGCGGACGTCCTGGGTGTGGGCACCGGCCCTCACGGCCATCGCCCTGGCGGTGTTGACCCCGCCGCTGGCCTTCGTCGATGTGCCGGAAGGCGGGCGCATCGTGGCTTACCGCGACGGCATCATGGCCGCGGTCAGTGTGGTGGAGGACGCCGATGGCGTGGCGCGCTTGCGCATCAACAACCGGCAGCAAGAGGGCAGCTCGGCCACCCTGCTGGTGGACGGTCGCCAGGCGATGTTGCCCGTGTTGCTGCACCCCGCGCCCCACAAGGCCTTGTTCCTGGGGTTGGGCACGGGGGTGACTTCCGGTGCCGCCGCCGAAGACCCCAGCCTGCAGGTGGACACGGTCGAGCTGTTGCCCGAGGTCATCGACGCGGCGCAACACTTCTGGCGCGTTTTCGATCGCGCTGGCCCCAACCCGCGCCAGACCATCCTGGCGGCCGATGCCCGCCGTTTCGTGCGCGCCACGGACCAACGCTACGACGTCATCGTCTCGGACAACTTCCAGCCCGCGCGCAGTGGCTCCGGTGCGCTCTACACGGTCGAGCACTTCCGTGCCGTCAAGGCCCGCCTGGCGCCCGACGGCCTGTTCTGCCAGTGGCTGCCGCTGCACCAGCTGGACATCGCCACGCTGCGCAGCATCGTGCAGTCCTTCCTGATCGCCTACCCGAAGGGCGTGGCCGTCCTGGCCAGCAACAGCCTGGAGACCCCCGTGGTCGGCCTGTTGGGCCACCCCGATGAGGCCCAGGACGCCGGACGGTTCGATCCGACCCGCTTGCGCCAGCGCCTGTCTGCCAACGGCTTCCCACGCTCCCCCGCGGCCTTTGGCATCACCGACGAATTCGCGCTGCTGGGCAATGTGATTGCCGGGCCCGAGGCACTCCGGCGCTTCGCCGCCGATGCGCCTGCCAACACCGATGACCTGCCGGTCGTGGCCTATGCCGCCCCGCGCATCACCTATGCGCCCGACACGGCGCCGCGCGATCGCCTGGCCGTGCTGATGCGGTCGGTGTCGGTGGCGCCTGCAGAGGTGCTGGCTGCCCAGACCGATCCGGCCTGGGCCCGGCGCATGGCGGCCTACTGGCAGGCGCGCCAGCGCTTCATCGAGGTGGGGCAGGGCGTGCGGCCTTCGGGCGATGTACAGGACATGCTGTCCCAGGTGCGCGAACCGCTGCTGTCGGTGCTGCGCCTCAGCCCGGACTTCCGCCCGGCCTACGAGCCCCTGGTGGGCATGGCCGCCGCCCTGGCGCGCGTGGACGTGGACGCCGCGCGGGCTTTGCTGACCGAACTGAACCGCATCCAGCCGGCCTGGCCGGAGGCCGGACAGGTGCTGCAGCGCATCACGGCACCCCGCTGAGCCCAAGCCCTCCCAACGGGGGGGCTTCTGGCCGCGTCATGCAAGTTGCCGCGTGGCCATGAAAAAAGGCTCCTCGCGGAGCCTTCGTGCACGGTGCGTGCCGGCAGGCCCGGTGTCAGGCCCTCACCGGCACCGCTGGCATCACATCACGGCCTTGATGGCCGCGGCCACGCCCTGGATGTTGCCGGAGTTCAGCGCGGCCACGCAGATGCGGCCGGAGTCCACGCCGTACACGCCGAACTCGGCGCGCAGGCGCTGCATTTGCGCTGCGTTCAGGCCGGAGTAGCTGAACATGCCCTTCTGGCGGGTGATGTAGCTCAGGTCACCCTGCACGCCGGCGGCGCTCAGTTCCTTGACCAGCGCCGTGCGCATCAGCTTGATGCGGTCGCGCATCTCGGCCAGCTCGTCTTCCCACATCTTGCGCAGCTCGGGGCTGTTCAGGACGGTGGCGACCACCTGGGCGCCGTGCGTCGGCGGGTTGGAGTAGTTGGTGCGGATGACGCGCTTGAGCTGGCTCAGCACGCGGCCCGATTCCTCGGCCGATTCGCTCACGATGCTCAGGGCGCCGACGCGCTCGCCGTACAGCGAGAAGCTCTTGGAGAAGCTGGTCGACACGAAGAAGCTCAGGCCCGACTCCAGGAACTTGATGACGACCTGGCCGTCCTCAGCAATGCCGTTGCCGAAGCCTTGGTAGGCCATGTCCAGGAAGGGCACCAGGCCGCCGGCCTGGATCACGGCGATGACTTCGTCCCACTGGGCGTCGGTCAGGTCGTAGCCGGTCGGGTTGTGGCAGCAGGCGTGCAGCAGCACGATGGTGCCGGCCTTGGAGGACTTCAGCTTGGCGATCAGGCCGTCGAAGTGGATGCCACGGTTGGCGGCGTCGTAGTACGGGTACACGTCCACGGGGAAGCCGGCCGATTCGAACAGGGCGCGGTGGTTTTCCCAGCTCGGGTCCGAGATCAGGACCTGCGTATCGGGGTTCAGGCGCTTGAGGAAGTCGGCGCCCAGCTTCAGGCCACCGGTGCCGCCGATGGCCTGGGCCGTGGCGATGCGACCGGCCTTGACCGCGGGGTGCTCGGCACCGAAGACCAGGCCTTGCACGGCCTTGTCATAGGCCACGATGCCGTCGATGGGCAGGTAGCCGCGGGCCTTGGGGGCCTCGGACATCTGCTTTTCAGCGGCGGCCACGCACTTCAGCAGCGGCAGCTTGCCCTGGTCGTCGGTGTAGACGCCCACGCCGAGGTTGACCTTCTTGGGGTTGGGGTCGGCGTTGAACTGTTCGTTGAGGCCCAGGATGGGGTCGCGGGGGGCCATTTCAACGGAAGCGAACAATGAAGCCATTCGAGCGGTCTCCGGTCGGTTGAGATAAGCTGAAAGATTCGCCGCCCAGCTTGGGCCCGCTCATGTCAAACGGGTGCCAAGGCGGCCAGCTTCCAGTGCCCGGTAGGGGCAAACCCATTATTTTAGCCAAAGCGCCCCGGATGTCAGATCCCATTTCCCTTGAGGGGGTCAAGTTGCCCTCAGCCAACCGTTCAGGCGTCACGGAATCCGGCGCGGGCGAGCCCGTGCCCGACGGTGAGTTCGTGCGCTTCGAGAACTCGCCCTTCGAGCTGTACCAGCCCTACCCACCGGCTGGCGACCAGCCGACCGCCATCGCCCAGCTCTGCGAGGGCATCGAAGACGGCCTGAGCTACCAGACCCTGCTGGGCGTGACCGGCTCGGGCAAGACCTTCACCATGGCCAACGTGATCGCCCGCGAAGGCCGCCCGGCCATCGTCTTCGCGCCCAACAAGACGCTGGCCGCGCAGCTCTACGCCGAGTTCCGCGAGTTCTTCCCGCACAACGCCGTCGAGTACTTCGTCAGCTACTACGACTACTACCAGCCCGAGGCCTACGTCCCGCAGCGCGACCTGTTCATCGAGAAGGACAGCGCCATCAACGAGGCCATCGAGCAGATGCGGCTGAGCACCACCAAGAGCCTGCTGGAGCGCCGCGACGTCGTCATCGTGGCCACCGTCTCGGCCATCTACGGCATCGGCAAGCCCGAGGACTACATGCAGATGGTGCTGATCGCTCGCGTGGGCGACAAGATGGGCCAGCGCGACGTCATCGCCCAGCTCATTCGGATGCAGTACAAGCGCAACGACATGGAGTTCGGGCGCGGCACCTTCCGCGTGCGCGGCGACACCATCGACGTGTTCCCGGCCGAACACTCCGAGCTGGCCGTGCGCCTCGAACTCTTCGACGACGAGATCGACAGCATCCAGCTCTTCGACCCGCTCACCGGCCGCATCCGCCAGAAGATCCCGCGCTTCACCATCTACCCGTCCAGCCACTACGTGACGCCGCGCGAGCGCGTGCTGGTGGCCATCGAGGGCATCAAGGAAGAGCTCAACCAGCGCGTCAAGCAGTTGGTGGGCGACGGCAAGCTGGTCGAGGCGCAGCGCCTGGAGCAGCGCACCCGCTTTGACCTGGAGATGTTGCAGGAAGTCGGCCACTGCAAGGGCATCGAGAACTACACCCGCCACCTCTCGGGCGCCAATCCCGGCGATCCGCCACCCACGCTGGTGGACTACATGCCGCCCGACGCGCTCATGTTCCTGGACGAAAGCCACGTCATGATCGGCCAGCTCGGTGGCATGTACAACGGCGACCGCGCCCGCAAGACCACGCTGGTGGAATATGGTTTCCGCCTGCCTTCGGCGCTCGACAACCGCCCGCTGAAGTTCGAAGAGTTCGAGGGCAAGATGCGCCAGGTCGTGTTCGTCACGGCCACGCCCGCGGCCTACGAGCAGCAGCACAGCGGCCAGATCGTCGAACAGGTGGTGCGTCCCACCGGCCTGCTGGACCCGATCGTGGAGGTGCGCCCCGCCACCCACCAGGTGGACGACGTCCTGCAGGAAATCCACATCCGCGTGCAGAAAAGCGAGCGCGTGCTGATCACCACGCTGACCAAGCGCATGGCCGAGCAGCTCACCGACTACCTGACGGAAAACGGTGTGAAGGTGCGTTACCTGCACTCCGACATCGACACCGTGGAGCGCGTGGAAATCCTGCGCGACCTGCGCCTGGGCGTGTTCGATGTGCTGGTGGGCATCAACCTGCTGCGCGAGGGCCTGGACATCCCCGAGGTCTCGCTGGTGGCCATCCTCGATGCCGACAAGGAAGGCTTCCTGCGCAGTGAACGCAGCCTGATCCAGACCATCGGGCGGACGGCGCGCAACCAGCATGGCCGGGCCATTTTGTACGCCGACAAAATCACCGAGTCCATGCGCAAGGCCATGGGCGAAACCGAGCGCCGCCGCACCAAGCAGATGGCGCACAACGAGGCGAACGGCATCACGCCGCGCACCATCAACAAGAAGGTCAAGGAGCTGATCGACGGGGTGATGTCGAACGCCGCCAAGGACGACCTCAAGGCCGCCGAGGCGCTGGTCAAGTCCATGGAGGGCACCGAAGCCCTGTCCGAGCGCGACCTGGGCAAGCGCATCAAGCAGCTGGAAAAAGACATGCTGGAGGCCGCCCGCGCCCTGGAGTTCGAGAAGGCCGCCCGCCTGCGCGACCAGTTGGCCCTGCTCAAGGAACAGGTGTTCGGCGCCACCGGCCACGACCGCATCGTGCCCATCCAGGCCGCGCGCCAGTGAGTTGAAACGATGTCCAGCATGCTGTCTCGCCTGATCGGCAAGTCGTTTGGCGTGAACACGTCCACCAACTCATCGGCCGGTGCCATGCCGACGCAGCCCGAGGCGCGCGTCCGCGTCCTCATGGTCTGCATGGGCAACATCTGCCGCAGCCCCACGGCCGAGGCCGTGCTGCGCCACCGCCTGAGCGAGGCCGGTCTGGCCGATGCGGTGGCCGTGGATTCGGCCGGCACCCACGCCTACCACCTGGACAGCCCGCCCGACGCGCGCTCCAGCCAGGCCGGGGCCCAGCGCGGCTACGAACTGGCCCATCTGCGCGCCCGAAAGGTGCAAGCGCAGGACTACGCCCACTTCGACCTGTTGCTCGCCATGGACTGGGACAACCTGGCCTTGCTGGAGGAAAACTGCCCCAGCGACCTGCGCCCGCGCCTGCGCCGCCTGACCGAGTTCATCCCCAACAGCCACCCGCTGGCGGGCTCGCCCGTGGTGCCCGACCCCTACTACGGCGGCCCGGCAGGCTTCGAGCATGTGCTCGACCTGGTCGAGGCCGCTTGCGATGGCCTGGTGACGCACCTGCAGATGCGGTTGGCGCACCTGGACCGCAGCCAGGGTGATTGATGCGGGCTATCGGGTGCATTGAGAATGACTTCGGGAAATCCCTGGTCTTAAGTTGACTGAATCAGTCGGAATCTCTATGATTGACTGAAATGCTCGGGAATTGACCCGAACCGGTCCAACCGACCGGTTGTCGGTCCACATTCTGGAAAACCCTCCGATCCGGAGGGCCCCGAGTCCCTCTTGAGGAGAGCGTCATGCGACTGACCACCAAGGGCCGTTTCGCCGTCACGGCGATGATCGATCTGGCTTTGCGCGAGCACACGGGCCCTGTGGCCCTGGCCGCCATCAGCCAGCGCCAGCAGATCTCGCTGTCCTACCTGGAACAACTGTTCGGCAAGCTGCGCCGCCATGAACTGGTGGAAAGCACGCGCGGGCCGGGCGGTGGCTACTCCCTGGGGCGCAAGGCCGAAGACATCACCGTGGCCGACATCATCGTGGCCGTCGATGAGCCCATCGACGCCACCGGGTGCGGCGGCAAGGAAAACTGCATGGGCGACGAAGGCGGCCGTTGCATGACGCACGACCTCTGGACCGCGCTGAACAACAAGATGATCGAGTACCTCGATTCCATCTCCCTGCGCAAACTGGTCGAAGACCAACTGGCCAAGGGCATCTCCATCGAGGCGCAGCCGGTCAAGCGCGCCATTTCCACCACCCCGGTGGTCAAGCCCATCAAAGTCACCGCACCCAACTCGGTGTTCGCCCTCGGGGCGGCCCTGACGAAGTGAGGGTGAAGCGCTTGGGTTTGCCGCAAGGCGGCGCCAAGCGCGATAATTGAAGGTTTCCCGCTTGGCGGGTTCGTGCGTGTGCGATGCCGCAATCTCGCGGTGTGGCCATGTGCGCCAAAACAAAGAAGAGTCCCCACCATGGACATGACCCCGCATTTCCCGATCTACATGGACTACGGCGCGACCAACCCGTGCGACCCGCGCGTGGTGGACGCCATGATCCCCTGGCTGCGCGAACACTTCGGCAACCCGGCATCGCGCACCCACGCCTACGGCTGGGAAGCGGAGGCCGCGGTCGAGAAGGCCCGCGCGCAGGTGGCCGAACTCATCGGTGCCGACCCGCGTGAAATCGTCTGGACCTCGGGCGCCACCGAATCGAACAACTTGGCCCTCAAGGGCGCGGCGCACTTCTACCAGTCGCGCGGCAAGCACATCATCACGGTCAAGACCGAGCACAAGGCCGTGCTGGACACCGTGCGCGAGCTGGAGCGCCAGGGCTTCGAGGCCACCTACCTCGACGTGCAGGACAACGGCTTGCTGGACCTGGAGGCGCTGAAGGCCGCCATCCGTCCGGACACCATCCTGATCTCGGTCATGTTCGTGAACAACGAGATCGGCGTCATCCAGGACATCGCCACCATCGGCGCGCTGTGCCGCGAGAAGGGCATCGTCTTCCACGTGGACGCGGCCCAGGCCACGGGCAAGGTCGCCATCGACCTGAACACGCTGCCGGTGGACCTGATGAGCCTGGCTTCGCACAAGACCTACGGCCCCAAGGGCATCGGCGCGCTGTACGTGCGCCGCAAGCCGCGCATCCGCATCGAAGCGCAGATGCACGGTGGCGGCCACGAGCGCGGCATGCGCTCGGGCACCTTGCCCACGCACCAGATCGTCGGCATGGGCGAGGCTTTCCGCATCGCCCGCGAAGAGATGGTCGCCGAGAACGAGCGCATCCGTGCGCTGCAACAGCGCCTCTACAAAGGCCTGCAGGACATCGAGCAGATTTTCGTCAACGGCGACATCGAGCGCCGCGTGCCGCACAACCTGAACATCTCCTTCAATTACGTCGAAGGCGAGTCGCTGATCATGGGCATCAAGGGCATCGCGGTGTCCTCGGGCTCGGCCTGCACCTCGGCCAGCCTGGAGCCCAGCTACGTGCTGCGCGCCCTCGGCCGCTCGGACGAACTGGCGCACAGCTCGCTGCGCATGACCATCGGTCGCTTCACCACCGAAGAAGAGATCGATTTCGTCGTCGCCACCTTGAAGGACCGCGTGGCCAAGCTGCGCGAGCTGTCCCCGCTGTGGGACATGTACAAGGACGGCATCGACATCAGCACCATCCAATGGGCTGCACACTGAGTTTGGAGTAACACCATGGCATACAGCGACAAGGTCATCGACCACTACGAACACCCCCGCAACGTTGGCTCTTTCGAAAAGGGCGACGACACCGTGGGCACCGGCATGGTGGGCGCACCCGCCTGCGGCGATGTGATGAAGCTGCAGATCAAGGTCAACCCGAGCACCGGTGTGATCGAAGACGCGCGTTTCAAGACCTACGGCTGCGGCTCGGCGATCGCGTCGAGCTCGCTGGTGACCGAGTGGGTCCGCGGCAAGACCCTGGACGAGGCGCTGGACATCAAGAACACCCAGATCGCCGAAGAGCTGGCCTTGCCCCCGGTCAAGATCCACTGCTCCATCCTGGCCGAAGATGCCATCAAGGCAGCTGTCAACGACTACAAGGCCAAGCATGCAAACTGACACCGCATCCTGCACCGCCGGCCCGGGCACCGGGCCGCTGCCCGACATCGCCCAGGTCACGGCGGG
>Ga0209107_10000177_pt1 | contig 37656 bp, 39 predicted proteins | sample LakErihyJuly2011_2_FD_187460 | JGI IMG/M metagenome (GOLD analysis project Ga0209107, IMG submission 187460) | Freshwater microbial communities from dead zone in Lake Erie, Canada - CCB hypolimnion July 2011 (SPAdes) (version 2) | ecosystem: Environmental > Aquatic > Freshwater > Lentic >...
CGCAACTTGTTCAGATAATAAAGCCGTTAATTCAGCTTCAGCATCGATGTTGTGGAAAGCCGCAACGTCTTGAGCTAACTCAGGAGACCATTGTGCTCTTAATTTTCTTTCTGTAACAGATACAGTAACTGAATCTAAGTCAAAAGAAACTTCACCGATTTTATCTTCAAATTCTAATTGTTCGTAACGTCTGAACGCTGCGTAGAATGATGTTCCTGAAGCCGCCTCAGTAATAGTAGTACCTGTGTAACCATCTAAAGATGTAGAATCACAATCAGCACATACTGGACAAGATAAATCAACTTCTAAGTAGATACATCCATTAGCATCACATACGTTTTTAAATGAACCACCGTTACCTGCAGGGTTATTACCTGAAGCCGCTGGCCAGTTAGTTTGAACTGTATTACCGTAAGAAACGATTCCTTTACCATATTGTTGAGTAACAACTCTGAACAATAAAGCTCCTGTTGATACTGGACATGGTGTTGTTGCAGAAACATCTAAACCTGCACCTGTGAAGATAATTAAATCAGATAAGAAAGATTCTGTATCCATTTCATTACCATCAGGTCCGATTAATTTACCTGCTCCTGTGTCAGCAAAACCACACATTTTAATGATAACTTTTCTTGTGTTACCTGAAGGGATAGTAGCATCACCTGCAGTATCACCTGAGATATTAGCATCAACTAATAAACCGTTAGTCCATTTTTGGATTGAGGTTGTAGCAGTGATTGCTGACCAACGACCTTTTGAATAATCGAATAAACCTGCAGGGTCTAAACCTGGTTCAGTTCCTTCGTAGAATAAGTCATAAAGGTTTTTAGCAACCGCTCCAGCTCCTGTGTAACCAGCTTCTTGAGATGTTGGTCCGTTTGGTGCTCCTAGTGGTGCGTAATGGTCTCCTGAAGATACATCACTCCATGGAGTGTTAGTACCACCTGAATAACCTTGAATTTTAGGTACAAAGAAGAATAATTTACCGATTGGTAAGTTCATTGCTTGTACTGATACGATGTCATTCGCTAATAATTTAGAGAATACACGTCTTACGATAGGGAATACAACAGTTTCAAATGAACCTGAAGACCCGTCAGACGTTGCTTCGTTAATTAAGAAAGACGCTTGGTTCTCATATAATTGAGCTACGTTTTCTTTTAGGTGACCTTTAAGGCCTTCTAGGAATCCTAATTTATCCCATTTGTTAATTGTATCTTCTTTGATAACTTTAAGGTGTTTTAACCCAATATTACCAACAAGACCTGATTCTAATAATGCTCCCATTTTTTTGGTTTTTTATTTTTTTTTTATTTATTTTATTTTAATTTTGACATTAAATCTTTCATTCTTAAGAACTGAGGATTTTCATATGTTTTAGACTCAATCAAGTTAGCCGAAGAACCTGTTGATGGAGAACTTTGAATAGTTCTTTCCATTGATTCATTCATTGGTTGACTTGTTGTTGCCGAAAGACCATCTTTTAATGTCTTATACAAGTTTTTAGATTCTTTAATAGTTTCAACACTATCAAAACGTCTTAAGATATTAATCTTCTCTTGTTTTGATGTTGAATGTTCTGTAAACAAACGTGTAGCATAAGCTAAGTTTGAATTGAACACCGCAACTTCGTTTAATTTATTTCTGAAAACGTTAAGTGCTTTTCTGTACTCTTCATTTTTTTCTCTAAGAACTTGTAATTCTTTGTTATCAATACTTTCTTTTTGGATTGCGGTATTTGCTTTTGAATGAGCTCTTGGTTTTGGTAAACCACCCGTTCTAAAATTAGAACCACTTCCTAAAGTTCTTGATGCTTCTTTGGTTTCAACTTTTTTAACAGTTTTCATATCACCGTCAAGATTTTCACCATCTTTATATTCAAATTTTGCTTTACCAGTACCCATAGTTTTATTAACTGTTTTTTTCACAGTTTTAAAACCACCTTCTTGGTTAGGTTTGCTTGAATAAACTTTTCTTTTATTTGGATTTCCCATGCCAACACCTTTAGGTTTGATTGACATCTTTTTAGATTCCATAACAGATGCTTCGATATCTTCGTCTTCTTCTTCATATGATTCTAACATTTTTTCGTTTTCATCATTAAAAAGTCCCATATCTTCTTCACCTTCTTCTTCGTTGAATTCAATCTCATAAACGATTTCATCTCTTTCCAATTCTTCTCCGAACGCTAATTCATCTTTTTCAAAATCCATTTCTTCTAATTCGTTGTTACCTTTATTAAATACTTTATCAATGATGCTATCAATGTCGTCTTCGTCTTCATCGTCTTCCATGCCAAAATCTGACATATCATCCATTTCAAACATTTCTTCAGATTCATCCGTAAATTCTTCACCTTCACCAACAATCATATATTCTTTTTCAGAATCTTTAAGATTAATATTACCTGAATTATCTTTGGTAACCACGATATTATCTTCAGGTCCCATTAAGCTAAATACACGTAAGATTTCATCTTCGTCGTCAACGTCGGTAAGGTCAATAGTTTCATCGTCATCCATAGAATCTTCATCATCCATAGAATCTTCATCATCCATATCCATATCTAAATTATCAGTATCCAAGTCCAATCCTTCTTCGTCAGACATATCGTCTTCCATTTCAGGCTCGTCCATTTCAACATCCATGTCAATCTCATCTTCTTGTTCAGTCAGAGATTCTTTTACTAGTTCTTTGATTTCTTCCTTCATCGTTGAAGCAAGTATTCCTTTTGCATTTTCCGCAACCGCTTCTTCCAAATTTTTCATTTGGATGATTGCTTCTTCCACTAAAGATTTTTCTTTCGCCATGTGTATGTTTTTAATTTACTATATAAATATCACCCAATATCAAAAAAGTTTTAATTAAACTAATTTGGTAATTGGTTTTTTATTTATTATAAATATTACCATTTTGATAAAAAACAAAAAAGGGGACTAATGTCCCCCTTTTATTATTATTGAAATGTAAAGATTTTATTCTATCACTTCATCTATTTTACTTTCAACAATTGCAGTTAATCTCCAATCCTGTGTGTAGTTAGCAAAGACTTTCGTTACTTTGGCCTCAACATCAGTAGGGTTATAACCTTTTACTAATTTTTCTTCTCTTAATTTTTTAAGTTTTCCCGATTTTTCATCAATCATATCGGTTGTGATTTTTGCAATAAAATACTTTTCGTCCATGTTATAATTTTTTTTTAATATCCTAAATAATCGTTCAATTTTTTCATTAAGTCAAGTGATTTATTTCCACTTTCCCCAACTTCTCTTTCGACTTTAATTTTTTTCTCCTCTTCCAAGTTCTCCTCAAAGTTAAATCTATCTTCAGGATTTTGGAATAAATACGCTCCTGGTGTTGATGGTGACGATACTAAGTCAAAACAGATTAATTCAAAATCTTCTTGGACCTCGTTCTGTTCACCAACTTTTTTAAGGGAACCAACCCCTCTTGAAGAGATTCCTAACGTAACCCCTTGTCTTAGGTAGTTAGCAGCTAAATCTCCTTTGGTTGATACAATACCTCTTTCGTGGAATCCTGGTGAAGTAAGTAATTGTATCTTACCCATTAATACAGGTCCTTCCCACCATACTTCAGTAATCATATGAGAAACTCTATCTAAATCTATTAAAGATGATTCAGGGTGATTTAACTCTGAAAGAGAGGTTCCCTTTTCTATCATTTTTTTATAGTTTTCAGCTTCTCTTTTTAAAATACGTTCAGGGTATATTCTACCATTTCTGTTTGGGGTATTATATTTCTGTAATACCGCATAAAATTCAAATGGTTTAGAGTGGTCTAACATATTACCTTTAGATTCTTTAATAATCTTAGCATTATGTGTATCTGTTGGTGATACGTAACCCGCATCGTATTCTATTAATATACCTTTACCTATTTCAGTTGGTTGTAAAATTCTTAAATTCATCTCAAATGTTTTATTATAAATATTAAACATTCTCTAATTGTAGCGTCTCGTTGTTTGTTTTGATTTTTTTAGTTAGATAAAATTTAAAGTAATCGTTACCTAAGAAGTTTTCGTAAAAAATTCTTGTAGTAATATCTTTAAGTGAATCTTTAATTTCTTTGGATTTAAAGTCATGCCCATCATCATTCAAAAAGAAATTAATTTCTAAATTCATAAAAGATTTTTTACCTTGATTTAATCCACTGGACCTTAAATCTAAATCCACTATAAATTTATCATCAAATAACTCTTTATCTAAGGATTCGTAGACCGAATGTTTTATGGCTCTGCTCATGTTGAGAACTGTCCTTGTCCAATTTTCGCACTCTGTAGTTGGTTCTACCCATGTTTGGACGTTAAGATAGAGTGACTTAAAATTCATCGAATCAACTGTTCCATATACTACCTTGGCAGTGTTGAATCCGTGAATGTGTGAGGTTTTCCCCTTTTTCATTAAATTTCATAATTTTTTAAGTTTATTGTTTTAATAAAAATAGGTATATTTACAGCAATAGTCAAAATAAATATAAACTCACAAAAATATGTTAATCGTAAAAGTAGAAAAGAATGTAACACTTGAGAAAGCGTTAAAAATTTACAAAAGTAAAGTCATAAAGACAAGGCAAAGTAAGGAATTAAATGAAAGAAAAGAATTTCAAAAAAAATCAGTTAAAAGGAGGAAAGAGATTTTAAAAGCAAAATACGTTCAGAAAAAATATAAATCAAATAACGATTAAAGATTCTCATTTAAACTTTTAAGTTTAAAATAAGTTAATTTATCGTATTTTTCTGAAATTACTTTATCAAGAGTTTCATCAATTCTTGTTTGAGTTGACTTATCCTCATTATTGTTTTTCATTTCAGTTAATTTATTTACAACACTTTCTTTAACATTGTCAAATTTTTGATTTAAAGTAACGTCATCCTCAGATAAAAGTCTTGTTAATTCTTTTTTGTCTGACTCAGTTAATGAATCAATAAAATTTGAAATTGTTTTATTAGCAACATTAACCATAGAAGTTAATGATATTTGAACTGTATCTACTTTCTTGGTAGGTAATTTCTTAAGAGATTCTGAAATATTTTTTTTACTAGTTATTCTTGATTCAATTGTTAAGACATCTCTCGAGAATAAATTATCAATATTATTATATTGATTATCAACCTTAGAGTTTTTAATCCAAGACTTCAATGGTATAATATCCGACTCTTGCATTTTATTAACGGTATTTTCATAAATGGTTATACATTCATTTACATATTCGTTAACAATAGATTCCGATAATCCTTTATTAGAAGATAAATCATCGTATAAATAAAAAAGTTTGCATATTTTTTTATTTTCTAAAACTAACTTTTTAAAGTTTTTGAATTCTTGTTTAAATGTGTTGTTTTTATATGATTCTAATAACACATCTTCTATCTTCGATTTAATTATTCCAAAATTTGTCATCTCTTTTTTATTTATAAATATCAGTCTTTTAGAAGTTTGTTTAATTCTTTTTCCATTTCACCTAAAGAATTTCTTGCTTTAGACAAATCAATAAATGAATCCGAATCTGTTAAGTTATCACTTTCTAATAAAATTGTTAAGTTATCACGTTTATATGATTCAGGTGTTAACCCCGCGTCACCGACTGGTTCAGGTCCTGGTGGCGGTGGTATTGGGGCTCCTCCACCCATATCTTCAGGTGCACCTAATCCTCCTCCACTTGATTCACCTCCTGGAGGTGGTGGAGTTACACCCACAGTTTGAGTAGCTCCTGATTTAACACCATATAATTTATCAATATTATCAAATACACCTGTATGACTGATAATAGTTGCGGTGTTAGTTAATTCAGCACCAACGGCTTTTTCAACGCGTTGTTGTTGTAAATCTAATTTAATCTCTTCATCCGAGAATCCTAATACGTGTTTCTTAGCCCAAGTCACAGACACTGGAGCAATACCTTCGATTGGTGTTACGGCATCTTTGTATAATAAAACTTTTTCTTTCCAAACATCAATTTTTAATAAATCGGCTTGTGTTGATGGGTTAGTTAAACCTAATGTAAAGTTTGATAACTCATCTTCAAATCCTAATAAGAATAAATGAATAATAGAGATTTTATTCATTTCAGCAATCATAGATTTTTGAATTCTATTAATTGTTCTTGCAAAACGGATGTCTTGTAATGATAAATTCTTACCGTCACCAACAACTTCCTCAAACCCTAAAAACGCTTTAGGAACTCTAAGAGCGGTTAATAATTTCTTTTGTATGTATTCGATGTCGGCAATCTCTGCTAAGTTCTGAGCTCCTGGTAGAGTCTCAATTGGGGATGCTTGAGCTGGGTCACGTACAGGTATAAAATAATCTTGGTCAACGGCCATTTGGTTAAATCTCATATCGACATTACCCGATTGACTATCAACAACCTGACTACGTTTAAATTTGTTTGCAACACGTTGTACGTATGACTCAACGTCTTTATCATCCATATTACCTACAAAGACTTTAAACACACGTCTTTCAGGGGCTCTTGAGGTACGATAGATTAACATCGCATCTTCTGATAATAATAATTGTTTCCAAATACGTCTCGCTTTTTCTAACATAGAAGTACCGTAAGGTAATTTTCTATCATCACCTAATAATCTAAAGTGAGCAATTTCCCATGAATTAAATTCCATGTCTTTAGCTTTCCACTTAAATCTTAAACCTTTGTTTTCTGCGGGTTCCTCAACGTTTGCTGATTTTGCTGCCATACCTCTTTCAAGTCGTTCAATCTCAATATTTGGTAATTGCATACAACCAACTATACCTTTCTCAGCATCTAATTTTAAATAAACAAAATTATCACCGTATTTTGCGGTATTTCTTGTCCACATTGGTAAATTAGTATTGATGTCTAAAACATTATTAAATAAGTCAATTAAGATTGATTTAATACGTTTAGATTCTGAATAGATTTGTAACATGTAACCATTTTGGTCAACAGTTGTTGATTCTTCACCGTAGATATCTAAAGCCGCAGAAATTTCAGGAGTATATTCCATCGATTCATAATCATAGAATGATGCTAATCTTGTTGGTTCATAATAAACCGCTTGAGTGTATAAGTTACTCTCAATTTTAGTCCATTGATTGGCTAAGTAATACGTTTGTTGAGCTTGTAATTTTTCTTTGTCGTATTCTTGTTTTGATGTTGTTTTTAATAACTCAGTCTTGTCTAACTTATATGTTGGATAATCTTGATTTAACAGGGCGTTAGGACCAAAGGCTTGAGATAACCTCTGCCAAACTGTAAATTGATTATTTTGATTGTTTTCCATGTAATAAATTTAATTCTAATTATCTATAATTAAATAGTTAATTTTGTTTACCTTTCTTTATGTTAGGGTCACCTTTTTGTTGGTTTATTTTATTATCGCCACCAGGCCTAACATTACTAATACCCTGACCAGGTACGTTTAATTTACTACCATTAAGTTTGTTCCCCGATTTTTTTCTAGAAGTTAGTCCCATGAGATATTTTATTAATAAATATTATCTAATACCAAATAACCAACCGTACTTTTGATAATCTTCTTTAGACATGTTCTGATTATTATACTGTCCAATTCTTTCTGACATGTGTGGTATAACAGGATTAAATTCTAAATTTTTTGCCGCTTGGTCATTGTTACTAACTGCCCAAGACTCAATCATTGCCTTAGTATGTTCCACAACCTTAGTTAAATTACTAAATGACGATTCAGCAACATAAGTTGCCATAGCCACTGACATAATTAAGTCATCATGATGTCCTTTTTGGTGGTCAGGACGACCATTAATGTAAATGAACGTATTCATTTCATTGAAAAGTCTTGAGCTATAAATTTTAAATCCATGTCTCATACCCTCTTCAAATGAAGCGATAATTTGAACTCTTTTATTATTAAAATTAATTCCTGGTATTTTTTCATGTGACTTAGCGTCGTATTTCCACTTATTAGCGGTATCCACACCATCAACATATAAATCTTTGTAACCCATTTCCTGTAATTTTCTTGACGTGGAAACTCCCATTCCACCTGTAATATCAATCACAATAAAACACGAATACATGTTAGCCCATTTATAACAAATTTCAGCCATAGTATCTGGCGGTAATTTACCAACATATTCAGCAACCTGTTCTCTTTCATCAAAATCAATAATTTGAAACGAGCTAAAGTCTTCACTATCCCCACGAGAAACATCGACCCCCATAATGTATTTATGGCCAACGACAGGTTCTTTCCAAATCCATAAAGCGTTTCCCATAAGTTTATTCTTGGGTTCTATAATAGAATTTTCTCTTATTGTTTGTAACATTTTAGAATCAAATACGTTATCACCTGAACCTAAGAAGTTACATTCTAACTCCTGAGATACTTTACGTTTATCGTATTTTAATTTCTTAACCATCGCTTCAAACCAAGAAGAACAAGGTTTATAACCTTGGTTCATTAATTCTCTTAGTTCTTTATAATCTCTTTCGTTTGCGGGTATATGAGACCAACTAAGGATATCTTTCTCACTGTACTCTTCTTTATTTAAAAGATAGTGAATCATATCATCGGTTTTAATTAGATATAAATCTTTTGTGTAACGAGGGTCACGATACCAATACATTTCAGAAATTCTGAAGTCATTCATGTTTCTTAATGCTTGGTCATATATCTCATAATAAATTCGGTCATAACCATTTGGTGTTGAGACCACGATTACTTTACCACCTGTAGATAGAGACGCCATACAAGCTGCCCAAAAATCACTGTCGGCCTCAATAAACGCAGCCTCATCAAATATAAGTATTGTTGGGGTAAATCCACGTAAGGCATCTTTAGATGTTGCAACGGCTTTAACCTCACTACCGTTATTTAATTTATAATGTTTTTGTGAGTTTTTTTCCACCGCAAAATCAATACCAACCCAACTTGGCCATTGACTGACAAAGTTTCTAATCTTGTTTGCCATCTCTAATGACGTATCAAGTTTGTTAGCAATTATAAGGACTTTTTCGGGTTTGTTTTTCTTAGCAAAAGAAAGTTTCATCGAAGCCCAAGCAGATGTAACTGTAGTTACTCCCGCTTGTCGATATTTTAAGGCAATATTTTCGTTATAATTTTCGTAATCTTCAAGTAATGATACTTGGTCTGGAAATAATTCTAATGGTACGTATTTTGATACTGTATTATCGTATGTTTGTAGATAAGTTCTTAACGCATATTCTACGTCTTTATGACATTTTACATACTCTATTAGTACCTGTTCTCTTGTTAAATTTGACATGTTTCATTATTTTGGTCTTGATAATCCTAGACCTCCTAAGAAATCATCAAACCCATCATCGTCAAAATCATCGTCATCATCACCGCTTAACGCTTCTTCAGCATCATATTGTTTTAGTTCAGTAACGATTTCATTAACCATTCTCTGAATAAATTGAGTTCCTTGTGGGTTACCTGAAAGTATAAGTTTAGCAACTCTGAAAAATTCTTCAGCATTTAACTTAGAAAATCTCATGAATAAGTAATGTTGGATGTGTTTCATATCCTCATCAAATAATTCCATCGGGTATGTTGCCATAAACTTCTCCCAAAAGATTGGACCCAAACGAGAATCCCATATTTCAGCAGGCAAAGTATCTTCAGCTTTCATAATCATTTCTTGTTGTTTTGGGTCGTCAGGTAAACCGTGAGTTCCAAATATTTCATAAACACCTTTAACCAATTCATGAACTAAAAGTGGAAATGTCATTGCTCTCGCTTTTACTGTTGGTGGGTCTGTTTCGGTATCAACTTCTGATTGCCCCATTTGTCCACCACCGCCACCAGCCATTCCTTCCATATCAGGAAACAACCAATATGCGTGTTCCATTAAAGATTGTGACACGGTGTATAAATTCATTAATCTAGGGTCAATATCATTAAGTTCTCTTGACACTAAATTAAACATGTGTCCTCCTTTAAATGCTGCACCTTGGATAAGTGAGTTAATAAATCTTCTTTTTGCTCTTTCTAAATCAAATGTTTCGGCATCACCCATAAACTCTTCAATCTCTTCTTCACTTGGCATTTCAGGTTCTTCTTGCATCCCTTGAGACGCTCCCATAGGTTGCATAACTAATTTTGCGTCGAATTGCATCGCTCCTTCAGGAATACCCATTTCTTTAATAACTAAATCAACCGCAAGTTGTTCTAACACTTCTTTGTTTTGCATTTGAATTGATACAACCGTTTGTAACGATTGCATTGCGGTCGCCATTAATGAATTCAATGGATTTGCTCCTTGAATTGCTCTGGTGTCACCCATGGCTCTTCTAACTTTATCTACAGAATCTTTAAATCTTTTTGAAGAGATTAATTCAATATAGTCCTTATCCATATCCATGTTAGGGATTGCGGGGAAGTTATTGTATGGAGTCTCTTTTGACGTAATTTTTCTTTCAATACCAGGTTCCATTCTTTCAGGCCCTTCATAATCAATAGGAGCTTCTTTTAATTTATTTTTTAACTCACTTAAAAGACTACGTTCACTATTGGTTAAACCTTCACTAACTAATTTTTTTTCTAAAAATTTTTTAACTTTTAGATTTTTTTCTGTATTTGGATTTAGACTCATTGTTTTACTTTAATTTAATTCCTAATGATTTAAATGATAACCAAGTTGGTATCTCTCTTTTTGCTTTAGGTGCTGGTTTAACACCTGGCTTTGGTTGGTACGGTGTTGCAGGTTTTGAAGGTTTTGATGGTGTATCAACATCAGGTTTAACCCCTGGTCTTGATGGTGCCGTTTTAGTACCTTGTTCTTTAACTAAATTAAGAAATTCCCTTTTAGTCATTTTTGGAGTTATATGTTTTTCAACTAGTCTCATAATTTTTTTTTCTATTTCGTTTTCACCAAAGGTAACGCTTGGAGACATGGAATTCAACTTATTTTTTACTCCACCAGCATATGCGGCAGAAACTTTATTAACTAAATTATTTAAACCACTTTCTTTTGCTTCTGTTTTTTTCTTTTCAGGTAACTTTTTAAAGTTTGTTTTGTCAGAGAATTCTTCAGCCATTTTACACCATTTCTTTTGTTCGTTTGTTTTACCATCACCACATTTAGCGAAGAAATATTTTTGTTGTTTTTTAGACTCAAATTTTTCTGCAAGATTTTTATACTCTTGTAATGAATCGGGGTCACCGTCACCTGTAGGTCCTTTTTGAACAGGGTCTTGCGTATCACCTTTCATTAACCAATCCATTTCAGAATCAGTGTCTTCTGACATTTCAGATTCGGTTGCAGTAACCATAACTTCTTTAGTGTTTGGGTCTTGTGTGATATTTAAATCACCAACCTTACCACCTGCTGGACCTACTTTATAACTTTTTTTAGTTGGGACTTCAGTAACTTGTTCTTTATTTTCTTTTTTAGACTCATTAAGTCTGTTAAACAAAATATCCACTTGTGATTCACTTAATCTAGTGACAGTGGACGCTTTCAACCCGTGTTGTATTAATCTTAATTGTTTTTGGTTAGTTTTCATAGACAACCTTTTTTTCAAATTCTAAAACGATATCACGTTCATATAATTTATCTTTGACTGTGGTTTCTTCGTCACCGAATCTAAACACCAATCTTTTTTGATGGTCGAAATCGACATCATCACTTTCGTTCTCCCAAGCCATCGCAATTACTCCATCCATAGAATCCATCATTGAGAAATAATCAGAATTTTGGATAACTGATAATGTAACTTGGTCATCTTTTAGACTCCCTACTTTTCGTATGAATTCTAAATCAGGTGGTAGTGGGTAACCGTTTGACGGTTTTGATTCCCAATTATCCCCCCATATTTTTTCTAAAGTGTCAGAAAATATGAATTCATATATGTTATCACCCTTATAGTTAGGGCCTAATTCATTAACATATATTAAATAACTCATTATAGTATCTGACCTTTAACAGTAACTCTAAGTTGTTTATTGTTCATTTCAAAAACTAAATTTTTATGATTTGTTTTACCTACTAATTTAGCGTTAGGGTATTTAGAGACCAATTTAGTTGATGCAACTTCTTGAGAAATACTTTCAGAAACAATCTTAATTTTACTAATTGTTTTTGATTTGTTTTCTTTAATTAAATTAAGTTTTTGTTTTTTAGCCTCAATTAAATTACGTTCGTTTTCCTCAACTTTAAAGTATTTTTTTAATATATTGTCAACTTTAGATTCGGTAAAAAGTCCTTCGATAACATCTTCCATGTGTTTACCATGTTTTGGGTTAACACCTTTAATTTTTGAATGGTATTCTTCACCATCTTCTTCATCATGACCTTCACCAAAAATCTTATCCGTCAATTTTTTACCTGCAGAAAGTGCTTCATCTTCATCATCAAACATACCAGAATCACCCTCAGCCATTTCGCCTTCAGGTTCTTCCATACCCATTTCGTCACCTTCAGGTTCTTCCATATCCATTTCTTCACCACCAAATTCTTCATCAGATTCGACACCTTCAATTTTATTTAAAATATCTTCTTTATCTTCTTCGTCTAATGATTCTAAATTTAATGCTGATAATATAGAATTAACTACATATTTAATGTCCTTAGATGTCATTGGTTCCTCATCTTCTTGAGTATCTTGGAAAGCTCTTAACTTCTGAGCTAATTTACCTGTTAATTTTTGAATAACTTTTAATGTTATAACTTCATCCTCTTCAGGTTGTTCCATTTCGTCACCTTCAGGTTCTTCCATACCTAATTCATCCTCCATACTTAGGTCATCTGTCGGTGCAGGTGCAGGTGCAGGTGCAGGTGCGGGAGCAGGTGAAGGAGCGGGAGCGGGAGCAGGTGCGGGAGAAGGTGCGGGAGCCGCTTGTTCCTTAGTTTCACCCATTTTTAAAATGTATTTTGTTGCTGCTTTTTCATCAATATCACTCTCACCAAATAATGAAACATTTGATTCATACCCTTCATTAACATTAACCTCTTTAGCAATTAAGTTAAGACGTTTGAATGCTTGTGAATAAGAAGAATAGTATTTTCTATTTTTCATTGGTTCTAAGTAATCATTTTCACCAGCAGATTCGGTTAGTGATTTTTTAATCACATATCCATTTTTTTCTTTAACAATTAGATAATTGTTTCCGTCAGATAAAGTCTTTCTATATTCGATTGATTTATCTTCATTTATAGGCGTCGGAGTATTTTCGTTATATCTAGAAATTTCAATGATACGATTGATTTTATCCATACCTTGTAATTTTTCACTTCCAATTGGTTTTAAGTTTCCCATTATTTTGTTTTTTTTTTAAAATTAATTTATATATAAATATATTCAGAATCAAAAATGTTATCGTTCTAACGTAATTGAATCATTTATTTAAATCCTAATGTCGATAATAATGGTTCTAACCAATTATTAACTTCTTTATTACTTCCTTCACTACCTTTGGTAATAACAGGCTCATCGTAATCTGTTTTGTCATTATTACTGTCATCTTTATAATCAGTACCCAATTTATTGGTAAAAATTTTTCCAGAATTTTTTAACAAATCTCTGATATGTTGACCATAAGGTAATCCTATGTGTACGTGAGTCATTGTATCATGTCCAACCCATTCAGAAACAACCCCAATGTAATCACCAACTTTAACAGTATCACCATTTTTTAGTTTTACATCTTTAACGTGAGTGTAAAAAATTTCAGGGAATCCTTCGGCACCTTTAATTGATACTTGTGTTCCAAAAATTTTTCCAGAATTTTTTCCTGTATCTCTAATTTTAGTAACAGTACCGTTAGTATATGAATTAACAACTGTATTGGGAGGTGCAAAAATATCCCAAGCGTTATCCGACTGCCAATTACCTAATTTTCTACTACCATGATTTTTTGGACCGTTTTCTAAATCAGTTTTAAAATTACCACCGATAGTTGTTGTAGATTCTTTCAATGATAATTCCTTATCAATACGATTATCTTGATATTGGTATAATTTCTCAATATACCCATTTCTTCGTAATACTTTGAATACTAAGTTTTCGTCAGAATATTCACCTCCTTCTTCCAATCCGCAAGTTCTATATTTCTTAAGTTTTTTCTTATACTTGTCGATAATTTTTTTAGTATCATCAATAGATTCATCCTGAACACTTTCAATAACACCGTCAATAATATCCATCCATTGTTTTGATTTGTTTTTAATCAATTCAAGGTCAATTTTAACATTTTCTTTTTTAGGTTCATTTTCCCATCTATCAAATAAAACAGAATACACTCCACTACTAAAGTGAGCCTCAATTTCGTTTTGAACATATAACTCAACTTCATATCCGTAGATGGTGATATCGTGTTTGTCGTTATATATGGTTTTTTTTAGTTGAAATAATTCTTCGTATAAAGGTAATTCGGTTTTTGAGAACTGATTAAAGTCGACTAAGATATGTAAATCAACATCTGAAAATTTTGACCAGTTATAGTTGGCTAATGACCCTGTCATTATAACGTCCGATACTACAATATCAACTTTTAAAAATTCTATGAACTCATAAGCAATCTCAAGTAGACGTGACCTAACTTTAGGTGACATCTTCTCCATAGAATTATCCCAAATCTTAGGATTTAATTCGTCTTGTACGTGAAAACTAGTTAATATACTTTTTAAATCACTCATTACTAATAAATAGTCGAGTATTGATAATAATTAAAGTTTAGTATATTTGTATTTTTTAGAAATTTCGGTATTAAAAAATTTACCCTGAGATTCATTCATTCTAAATCTTGTGTAAACTTCATGAGGAACCGCATCATATTGATATTTCATACCGTTTTTAAATTCCACCACCATTAATTTGGTTTCGGTGTCGTACTCAGTTTTTACTAAGTTACTTGAGTCAATCTCATTAATAATCTTCGTCCCGATTATCTCTTCTTTTTTTACTGCCATTTTGTAAAGGTGTTTCTGAATCTATTATTTGTAATTTACCACTAAGATAATCAACAAACTCATTGTGGTCAATATCAGGAAAAAAACTTTTTAATTCTTGGAATAATTTTGAATGTAAACTACTAAACCTTTGAAAGTTCCTCATAATATCTTGAGGGTAATATGGTGGTCTTTCTAAATCTTTTTCTGACCATCCTTCTCTTTGAAAGGCCTGTCTAAGATTCTTATAGGTTTCTATAAGTTCTTCGTCGGCACCAAGAGTCTCAATATATTTGGTATAGTGTTTTATCATATTCATAAATATAACCAAAAATTAAATTTTTTAGTTTAGATATTTTTCTTACCTTTGTACCTGTAGTTGAAAATACAAAATTAATCCTTATAATTAACTAAAAAACAAAATATGATAGAATCCATGGACAATGGGGGTAAAAATAACCCACCTAAATCAACATCTGACTCTTCAACACCCGTGTTGGATAACTTTAGTAGAGATTTAATCAAATTAGCTGAACAAGGTAAGTTAGACCCTGTAGTTGGTAGAGAGAGAGAAATTACGAGGATAGCTCAAATTCTTTCTCGTAGAAAGAAAAACAACCCTATTATTATTGGAGAACCTGGTTGTGGTAAAACCGCAATTGTAGAAGGATTAGCTATTAAAATTTTTAACGGTGAATGTCCAAGAAATTTAATGGATAAAAGAATTGTGTCGTTAGATATGACTTCAATCGTTGCAGGTACAAAATATCGTGGTCAGTTTGAGGAACGTATGAAAGTAATCATCGAGGAGTTACAAAATGCTCCAAATATCATCGTGTTTATAGATGAGATTCATACAATTGTTGGAGCGGGTAATTCATCAGGTTCTTTAGACGCATCAAATATCTTTAAACCAGCACTTGCTCGTGGAGAAATTCAATGTGTTGGTGCTACAACTCTTGATGAGTATCGTAAGAACTTTGAGAAAGACGGAGCGTTAGAAAGACGATTCCAAAAGGTTATTGTTGACGCTTCAACAAAAGAAGAAACATTAGAAATTCTTAAAAATGTTAAAGATAAGTACGAAACGTTTCATAAGGTGTCCTATACTGATGAAGTACTTTCTGTATGTGTTGATTTGGCGGCAAGATATATCACTGATAGAGAGTTCCCTGATAAGGCATTTGACATTATTGATGAGGTTGGTGCAAGATGTCAGGTTGAGATTAAAATGCCTGAAATTATTGAGAAATTAAAGCAAGAGGCTGCGGATGTTAAAATTGAAAAACTTGAGGTAGTTAAAAAACAAAATTACGAGGAGGCGGCAAACTTACGTGATAAAGAAAAACGTATTCTTAATAAATTAGATATTGAGAAGAAAAAATTTGAAGATGAACTTCAAGTTAAGAAGAAAGAAGTTTCTATTGAGTTGGTTTATGAGGTTGTTTCAAACATGACCAAAATTCCTATTAGTAAATTAAACGCCGATGAAACAATGTTATTAAGTCAATTAGATAGTAGTTTGTCTGATAAAGTAATTGGACAATCTGAAGCGGTTATGAAAATTGCTAAGTCAATCAGACGAAACAGATTAGGTATTAAAGACCCTAACAAACCAATCGGTTCATTTATTTTCCTTGGTTCAACTGGTGTGGGTAAAACCTACTTGGCAAAACAATTGGCAAAACAAATGTTTGGTAGTGAAGAAAATATGATTCGTGTGGACATGTCTGAATACCAAGAAAAACATAGTATTTCAAGATTAATTGGGGCCCCTCCAGGATATGTAGGTTATGATGAAGGTGGTCAATTAACTGAACAAGTTAAGAACAAACCTTACTCGGTAATTTTGTTTGACGAGATTGAAAAGGCAAACAAAGACATATTCTCAACATTATTACAAGTGTTGGATGACGGTCACCTTACTGATGGTATGGGAAGAAAGATTAATTTCAAAAACTGTATTATCATCATGACATCGAATGTTGGAGTTAAAAAACTACAAGATTTTGGAGCTGGTGTAGGTTTTAAAACTAACTCAAGTTCTTATGTTGAGGAAGAACAAAAAAGAGAAGTTTTGAAGAAAGAACTTAAGAAGTTTTTCGCACCTGAATTTTTAAATCGTATTGATGAAGTTATCATTTTCAATTCATTAGTGAAAGAAGATGTTAAGAAAATTGTTAAACTTGAGTTGAATGTTTTATCTGAAAGATTAACAGGGCTTAAATATAATATTAAATTTGATGACTCTATTATTGACATGATTTCTGAGGTTGGGTTTGATGAGATGTACGGGGCTCGTCCACTAAAAAGAGCTATTCAGGATAAAATAGAAGATTTTATCTCGGAAGAAGTTCTTAAGAGTAACATCCAAGAAAATATTGAATACACGTTAATCAGTGAAAATGGGGATGTCAAATTCAAAGATGGGAAGAAAGTTATAAGAAAAAGAAAAGGGGTTTAATAACCCCTTTTTTTATGTTCGTTAATAAACAAAAAATAACCCCACCTTACGGAGGGGTTTTTTGTTAGTCAAATAAATGACTATATCGTGGTTTTGATTTGAATGGGTATTTTACGTTACCTAATTTTTCAATTAATTCTTTACCCGTTTTGATTCCGTTATAAACATCTTCGATTACAACGTATTCTTCTCTAGTGTGGTAGTCGTAGTACCCAATTGAGAAGTTAATACACGAGAAGTCAAATGTGTTCTTCAGTGCGTACACATCTGTGTATGGGTGAGATTGATATTTTCTATCAGGATTAAATGTTTCTGTTAATACCTCATCACATGATTTAAAGAACTCTGTATCTCGACCAAATAACTGAACACCCATACAGAACTCACTAACCATCCAGTTCTCAGGTGCGTCAAATTGAATCCCGTATCCTACGTTCTCGAAGAAATTTTTATCGGCTTGTTTTGAACCGTGACAACCTGTTTCTTCAGAAACAAAAAATGCTGCTTTAAGATTTGGTAATTCTTTTAGTAATTCTAAACATGCGTAAACACCACATTTATCGTCACCACCAATCCCTGTTGGTTGCCCAAAATCGTTGAATGCTTTTAACGATGGTTTAATCATACCCTGAGCGTTAGGTAATTCCATTTCTCTGACATTAATTACGTCTAATTGATGTACGGTGTCAGTATGTGCAATAACACACGGGAAAAAGAACCCTTCAGGAATATCCTGAGATGTTTTAGTTGCGTAAATATTTCGGTGTTCGTCAACCTGAAATGATATTTGGTTTTCAGTTAACCAATTAACTAAAAACTCAATCATTCGGTCTTCCTTATATGTCTTTGTTGGGACCGACAAAACGTCCTTTAGTAATTGATAGTTTCTCTCCATAAGCCAAAGATAAGTAAATTACTTTACTTTAACAAATCTATTTTCAAATAATTCGGGTTGATGTAAAAATTGGTCAAAATTTTCAAAATCATAACTTCTTTGTTCACCTTGATACTCACCCTTCTTAGAAACTACAACATGGATTTTATTAGTTTTTGGGTCTATTTTAATAATTCTAAATGTTCTTGATTCGTCTTTAGGTAATTTGTAATTAGTTTCAATGTCGTACTTACTTAAAATTTTTGACGCATTATCTGAGAATTTTTTAATATCCTCAAATTCTTCAGAATCTTCAAGTTTAGTAAACATCTTATCTAATTGCCAACCACAACTACGATTGAAAGATTCATCGTCAAAATCAATACAATCTTGTTCATAAGAATATTCTTCCCATCCACCAATATTTCCTGATTTATGACCAATATCACTTAAAACCTCACTAACCGTTATATGTCTTTCATCAACCATTTTATATAAAGATAATAATACCGATACTGTTGTCACATAACTATAAAAACAACTACCCATATTGAATATTCCATAATTTTGAAAAAAATTACAACAATCGTCCTCAATCATCTTACGTGCTCCTCGTTCTTTACAGTTATTTTTTTCTGACAACCATTCATGTTTAATTTCTTCACATTCACGTTCAAATGTTGATAATAGTAAATTAGAAGCCTTTTTCCATTCTTCATCATTTCGTAATTTAGATTGTTCTGGAGATAATAGTGTTAAAATTTCTTTTAATTTAATTTGGTTTTCGTCATTTAATTCACGTAATAAATAACCCTCTATCCAATCCTCATCAGCAAAATCTGCACTTTCAAATTCGTAGGAATCATAATTAGAATATATGTAATTTCCAAACCAAATATCACCATCTTTTAAATCAAATAATTTCCAATAATCCTCATAATCGTCAAATTTTAATTTAACTCTACTTTTACCAGGTGTTTGTTCGTTAAACTTAATATCGTACACAATTGGGTCAAATCTATTAGCGTCCCAGTTATTAACCTTTTGACCGTTTTTAATTTTCAATAATAAATCATATATTTCACTATTCCCCCTAATATCTTGAACATAGGGTTTTAGGTATGGATACTTAAATGTGATGTTGTCGTAACTTTCAGATTTTAAAACGTCACCTGAATAATATTTAAGTTCACCATCTGTAGGTTTGTATAGTGTGTATATGTACTCAGGGCCAGGATTATATTTACTCACGGCAAAATATAAATCACCATGACTAAAATCTTGGTCATATAATTCAGTAACCTTGGGGGGCCCGTAATAGGTTGCGGCATTCTTATTGAATACCTGTACCAATACGACATACTCATTTTCAAATAGTATCTTAGCGTTTTTTGAATCTTTCACAAATATTTATTTACATATAAATATAAAATAGTTTGGTAATTGAGAAAACTTTACTATCTTTGTAGGAGAAATAAGTTCTTTAACATATGGGGGTAACTTGGAATTGACTGGCATTGTTAGTTATTCGGGGCACGCAGTGAGATGTATCCTATCACTTAAATCTACGGATGTAAACTGTAAACGGAAACGTTTTAGACAAAATGGCGACCATCGGATTAATCCGTGAAGACGCTGCGGTTGTTGCCTAACATATAGGAAACACCATACGGGTCGGTGGACATACAACCTAGGAACAGAAGTCTTTACAAAGGTGGAAAAATGACTGAACCCAAAATCGAGTCGTCCATTGGTTGTTAGTTTACGATGGTGAAGAACAAACTAAATATTTTTGGAACATTAGAAAATGTTATCCTAAGCGTGTAGTCCTTAATAGGTAAGGTGTACAACACGAGGGTTCGAACCCCTCTACCTCCACTCATTAAACCTCATCTTCGGATGGGGTTTTTTTATGCGGTAAAATTATTATTTGGTGTTGTACAAAAATTAGTTTTTATAGCATAAAAAAGGGAGTAACATCGTCATGTTACTCCCGTTGGGCTTTTTACTCAGTGGTACAACCTTAACCACTCCATCAGTTTGTGACACCGAATGGGACCTTCTATCGTGAGGTGAATTCGCGACCTAAACGTCTATGTTTTTTAGTTTTTTACTTATTTAGACACCTATAAAAAACCTGTGGTTATCATAAAAATCCACAACCTAAGAATATCGGTGTTGATGTTTTTTATCTTTTAGAGAAGATGTCTTATCTTGACACAAACACACTTGTTTTTTGGATTTCTCAATCAGAGTAGATAAAGGTTGTAACATAGTAAAAAACCAAAAACACACTCTATGGGACTTTTTTAAGGGGAAGTTTAAACTCATTACCTCGAGGAATATACCGTAATTACCTCGGTTGGAGTCACTGTTTTCATAGTTAGGCTAAAAGGCTGAGAATACACCGTTTTGTGAGAATCTTTAGAAGGATTATTGTTTCCCTTCATTTCCACCATCTTTTGAATGGTAATCCTCATCGCCGATTGGTTAGACCAATCACTCCTAAAGGGTTCAACTACTCTTTTACTACTCTACTCTCTTCAGTCTTGCGAACTAACTCGGGATTCGACTCCCTAGAGGTTTTTTGTAAAAATATACATTAACTTGCGGTCTCTGTATGCCACGGACAACCCGTGACTGTGTAGGCGACTTTCATCAAACCCTGACGAACACTTTTGCTTATCTGTTTTTTAGTTTTACTTAAAATAGCATATAAGTTTTTAGTGTTGTGGATGGTTCCAAGTAGAGGTCCGTCTTAAGCCTCATTATCTTTTGAATAATAAGATACTTTTCTACTCGGTAGAGTGTCCCCACTCTCATATTTTAAGATTACTTCGTACCAAGACCTTGGTAGGCCTTTGGTAAGGATATTAGCGACACCACTCGTTCTATATCTTACCTTCAGGTATTACCCCTTCGGTTTTAAGTCACCTTTTATATTGGAACCCGCAATTGTGTATTTGGAAGTACACTTCTCACTTGATTCCTATGGGTTATTCTTATTGGTGTTCCCACCTCAAACAGACAATCCACATTGCCCATTCAGTTTTCCATTTCCCTACGAAGTCATCCTCGGTACTACAGGCTCACTGATATCCCACTTGTATACTTGAGTTTGGTTTCCCAAACCGCAGAACCACTAACACAGGTGATTCCACTTTATCCCCCTTTCGAGGTTTATTTAACGACCATATACGGCCGATTATCTTTCTCAGTTATCTCAGAATCAACCCGAGGGTCTCATCATCAACATCCTGATGGATAAATAATATATTTCAAAGAACTTCTTCGGACGTTTCCGATTTGTTTTACAAAGGTAGGTAAAGTTTTTTGATTTACCAAATCTTTTTTTATTTTTTTTTGAGATTTGTATCTGAATCGTTGTCTATCTCTTTTGTTGTACAAAGGTAGGTAAAGTTTTTTGATTTACCAAATCTTTTTTTGTTTTTTTTTCAAGGTTAGGAAACCACGGTTTTACAGATACTCCAACCATTTCCCTGAATTGTTTTACAAAGATAGTAAAAAAAACTGTTCTAACAATACCTAAACAGTATATTTTTTTATTTTTTAAATAAATATTGTACTTTATTAAGAAAATCTAAATTATTTTAAAGTATAAGTTGATTTTACGTCAACAATCACCTATTTATTTATCAATAAAAACAAACAAACATAACATGAAAAAAGTAATTTTCACTATGTTGGTTGCAGGAACAATGATGATTACATCTTGTGGGCAATCAACTAAAACCGAGGAAACTCAAACAACGGCAGACAGTACATCTGTAGCCACAGACTCAACTAAAATCAGTGTAGACTCTACTTTAGTAGACACCACTTCAGTTCATTCTGTTAAGTAAAAAACAAAACCCCCTGAAAAGGGGGTTTTTTAATACTTTATAATTTTTTTAATCTTATCTATTTGTTCTGTAAGTCTTTTATTACCACCGTAATCTTCTTTAAAGGCTTTCTTAATCTCTTTACCAACACCACTTGTAATATCGTTAGCGATTGAAAATGGGGATAGTAAAGTATCTAAGAATATATTACCAGAACCAACGTCTTTATTACCGACATCAAGTTTATTAATCTCTTTTTCAGGGTCTTCTTTTTTAGGTTCCTCTTTTTTAGGGTCTTCTTTTTTAGGGTCTTCTTTTTTAGTTTTAAACCCTTCCATATATTTTGACACGTCTAATTTTTTATCATCATCGTTTTTAATTGAGTACCCAATTCTATCGTCAGTGAAATGTCCAATAATTTGACCTTGTTTTATTCTATCTCCTGGTGAAACAAACGACTTACCAACATTACAAAATTCAGAATATACATTATCGCCATTAAACTCATGTTTAATTTTAATTAAGTTTTCACAAGAAGGAGTTCTGTCAAAAACAATAACACCATCATACGGATTTATTAATTTTGAATTTGGATATGAAATTAAATCAACAGATTTTGACATTATTGATGATTTCATATTACCATATGGGGCTGGATTAGTAAATTTTTCCATTATAATAAATTTTTAATTCGTTGAATATCCTCAACTAATTTATTGGTTGGCTCTTCACCTTCTTTAAACCCTAACGTACTTAACAATGGATTTAAAAATTTTTGAATTACGTTATTACTATCTGACGAAGTATCAAAATCAATATTATCGTAGTTTTCACCTGAGTCAGGAGTTTCCTGTGAATCAGGTTTAGGGTTTGTAGTAACATTACCATTACTATCTGACACTCCAGTATCTGAATTCCTTGAAACATGTACATGGTGATGGTGATTTGGGAACCCAAATGTTAAAACGGCTTTATCATTACCCGATTCACTATTTTTAGTATATCCAAGTTTTTCTAACTCAGAAACAAATCTCATAATGTCGTCGTAAATACCTTTTTGTTTTGCCGCTTTTTCACTACCATACCCTTGACCATTAATCATGGCTATATCAACTGCTAAACCTTTTTCATGTCGAGAACCTTTATCGTGACCACTAACCGCGGTTGTGATACTAACTTTAATATTAGCTTTTTTGGCTGCAGTATCAACATCTTTTAATAAGGATGGATTTATCTTATCCGCTAACGGATTACTTCTACCAACAACAAACGGTTTGAAGTCAGTGTTTGTATAATCTGAAGGGTCTGGTATTTGTAAAGTTTCGTTTAATAATCGTCTCATCTTAATAAATATAATGAGATTTCGATTTGTTAACCATTTAGGTGTCCCATAAGAACGCCACCTATTGCAGTTGCGTGAACTTGTAAGTGATTTATTGATTCTATATCAAGGTTTGTTTTTCTTTTTGAAAAATCTAAACCTAAGGTCCCAATAAACTTATTATCAATTGTTTTTATTGCGAATAAATACCCTGATTTACAACCTGTGTCTGTTGCAATATATTTTAACCCGTGAGTTGCTATAGTTGCGTTTGTGTAGTCGGCAATTTCAATCACATCATTTTCTAATAAATAATTGATAGACTTACTAAATAAATTAACAGGGATGTTTTGAAAATTTGCTTGAATTGAATTTGTATTTTGGGAAACAGTCTCATAAATAACACTGAATTTAGCCATAGATTTACCTGTTGGATAAAAATGACCTCCGTTATGGAATTGTGTTATCCAAACTCTATCGGCCTTAAATTCATCTTTAATATGTTCAATCTTTGAAGTTATCAATTCACTGACTTGTAGTGCTTCTTTAACCATGTCAGGTTTTTCTTTGTTCTTCTCAAATTTGTTTTTTGCGTATAGAAGAATAACTGGCCCTAATACCCCTGTTATAAACGCTACAATAACTTCTGTTGACATTATAAATATTTTTTATTAATAAATATAATGATAATAAAAAAAACACGACATTGTGTCGTGTTTTATAGCTTTTCGAATTTTGGTTTAAGTAAATTCCATATGATATGGTCATATGGTTTTTGGTCCCACATAGCAAAACAGATAGATTTTACTTTAGGATGAACATCACATTTTACCAAATGTTCAGCAAATTCTTTTTTAGTATATTCTTTCTCATTATCACCATACTTACCGTATCGGAAATAATCATGAGTCTTACCAGCATATTCTGAATAACGGTAAAACTGATAATTCAACTCCTGAACATACATTTTTATTTTCTTGTAGAACTCATCAGGAACATCTTTTATTATTTCCTCCATATCACCGCCAGAACTTAAAACTTCCCAAACCGCAGTTGTAGATACATTAGTCATTATTTTATGAAGACGAAGGTATTCTTCACCTTTTATTTTCATCCTATCACCATTTGAGAATCTAACAACAAAACCCTCTTTAGAATCTGATATCATACGTTTCAAAAAAGTATAATCTTTGATACCGTCGTATTTTTTAACAATGTTTAACTCAAGATTATTTAATAAATTCTTAAACCTAACATCGTTATTAGTGCCTAAATGGATATCAACCTCAACACCACTTTCAGTGTGTATCATTCCTAACAAAACTAAATCCTCAAAATCGTAAGAACAAACTATTCTGTTTTCAGGATAGATTATTTCAAATAAATAAGTGTAATCAGGGTGTAATTTCTTATAGTCGTATTTCTGAAGTAACTCAGTACCTTTAACTGATTGGCCAGAAGTGAAAGAACCACGAGTCGCAAGAACCCATTCCCCCTTATAGTTAAATAAGATTCCTAAAGAACCGTCCATTTTTTCATATACTTCAAAATCTGAAGTTGAGGTATGTCGGTTTTCTTCTATGTTGAAGAATTTTTTAAATGGTCTTGCAACAACAATTCCGTTATCGTCAGTAACTAATCCTCTACATTGTACAGTGATATCATCCCATAACTTATATTGGTCACCAGTCACCCCGTATTGAACTTTTGGGGTGTAGTTCCATATAGTCAAAGGAAGGGTTGGGTGCGATTGTTTTTGCACCAAACCCTCGTCATAATATTTGTTCAATCTTTCTAACATGTCACAAAGGTAATACTTTTTTATTAATTACCAACTATCAACGTCGGTTAAATCTAATTCTGTTTTTGTATGGTGACTATAAACTACAATTCCATTACCAATTCCATCTGGGGTTATTTTCCAAGTGAATAATCCATACTCACCATAAATTGCTTTAATGTGTGACAACCATTCATCATACATTTCCTGTTGTTTCTCGTTGAGTTCCTCGTGTATCACGGTTTTTCTTGTATTCTTTTCTTCCATTATTTTTCGTTTAATAAGAATTTATTACTAATAACCTTGAAACTGATGGTTCTATCGTTAGAACGAATGACAATCCCCTCTCTATTAAATTTTGGGTTTAATATTGATTTATTATCTGCATATTTTAATAAAGTTTCAATAGTTTCAGGTAATTTGAAAAACTCATCAACAATTGGAACCATTTTAAGCCCCATAATACCAAGAGCTCTATCCAAATGAGATAAAGAATGATATACTTGTAAATCAATATCGAACAAATTAAAGAATTTTACAGTTTGACCTTTTATTTTGTAAGGATTCCCTTGAATACCTTCACCAATTAATTCCCCTTGGAGTGAAATGTTTTTACCCAAAGATTTCATTTTATTTTCCAAATCCAATTCACGAGCAACTCTCCAAAAAGTGTTACCTTCAGTTTCAAGTAATTCTAAGTTACGAGAACAAACTCCAAATACACCGTCTCTGAAGTAAAATGTTGCAGAAGAACCATCCAATTTTTCAGTCACATAAAATTTACGACCTAATGATTTATAGTTCTCATATTCTTTTGTCAAGTTTTGAACTCTTTCCTCATCAGTCTTACGTAAGAAAGATGGGAATAAACCTTTCACTTTCCCTGATAATTCAGCAGGAATTGGTGGTTCGTATTTACTAATTCCTAATAAATTAGTTACATCCATGCCAATTTCAAAATCTACGTTAGTATATTCTACAACAGACATTGGTAAGATTAATCCCTGAGAAACTTGCCCTCTCATTTTAATTGTTTTTAAACGAAATCCTTCCGTTCCGTCAGACATTTTTTTATACGAAGTCTTTCTCAAGAATTCAAACTCATCTCTGATTGGTAAGAATGAATCAATTTCACAGTAGATAACCATATCACCTACTTTATATCCAACATTCTTAGCAACAACAACCTTCCAACTGTCGACAATAGCTAATTCAATCACATCAGCCCCCTCAATAGGTTGGATGTCACTGATGATTCTAATACTCGCTAACTTTCTCTCTGTGTTCATATAATTTTCTCCCTATACATTTAGTTTCTTCTTTTACATCCCATAACCCACCTCTTTTTTCAGGTGATATCATATGACAATTATGAGGTTTATTATGTTTTGTCGAATGATTAGTAATCATTTCGTTATGTTTGTTTTTAACAACCCAAGGACATTCCTTACACGGTTTTTTCATCTCGTAAATATTTTAAAATTCTTTCAACTTTGTGAGCGTCGTCGTGATTAAATATAAATTCATCAAAGGCTCCGTATCTAGATTTTCTACCAAAAATATATTTTACACCATAAACCAATCTTTCCCAAAAAGGTCTTTCATTCAAATGAATGTGGAAATAAACCATCGGAAAATCTTCATCTTGTTCGTATAGAACAATTAATTGGTGGTCAGTTGAATGGCAACTGCAAATCAAAATGTCTTTATCATGTTTCATATTATTATCCTTTATCTTTATTAATTATTTCATCAGTGTGATGGTCATTATCCATCTCAGATACTTTATCTCTGTGTCGTAACATAGGAACAACTTCACGTCGAATATTGTATGGTCGAAATTCAGGGTGACCATCCATACCAATATCTAATCGTTGTCCTTTACCTAAACGTAAACTAGTTGGTAAGTGACAGTGTCCGTGAAGGTGCATAACACCTTTATTTAACCCATCCCAAGAACTTATTGGGTAGTGCATCAATCGGAACGTATGTTCGTCAATTCTCAAAGTGTTGTAATGAGAAACACTCTTGAAGTATCCCTGACAACCGTCTCGGTTGTTTTCAATGTGATGGTCATGGTTACCTAAAATAAGGTGAATGTTTTTACAAACAATTCTATCCCAAAATTCTTTGATTGATTCAAAACCTCCGAAACTCCAATCACCAAGACAAATTAAAATATCGTCTTGCATCACATTTTCATTGATGTTATTTACTATCAATGCGTTCATCTTGTCGATTGTTTCAAAATCACGAGTTTGTGATAATGGTACAGTTCCGTCAGGTAAACGCCACGCGGTTACACCACGACATATATTTTTGTGGTTGTAGTGTGGGTCCGAAAAAACCCACACATCTCCTTTAAAGTCTTTATCTATCTTAATCATATTGCAAATTTAACTCTTTTTTTTCAAACCAAAAAGGTTTTTCTCTGTTTTTCCAAGAAACAATTTTTGACTTGGCTCCTTTATAATAATTTCGGTAGGATTCAATAACATCATTACCTATTTTGTATTCATCACCCATTGCTAATGGTGGACATGTGAAATCAATATCGCGGATATTAGGCCTATTCACCAAACACCATTCAATCACCTCAACTGACTTATGTTTTTTACCATAACGATGAGTATATTCTTTACCTAACTCCAACCCTAATTCACATAAGTAAAGGTAATTAGATAACGACGACCGAACCCATATTGAACATGGGTGGTTTTTATGTGATAACTTATATGGTGCAGTTCCCCCTGTAACATGGTGGGACGAACATAAAAGTTGTGCGGTTTCCAGTATCATCTTAACAACGTGTTTGTCACAATGATACTCCGCACACTTTTTAACATCAAAATCTAAGAAGAAAATATTCATTTTTATACAGTATGTTCGATTTGTACTCTTACACAATTTTGTGGTAAACGATTAATGTGACGATAGTTATTAATATATCCCATCATATTAGCACTACCAATAGCATTAGCTGAATGGATTACTACATCTACAACAGGTTCACCATCCATCCATTTTTCCACTAACCATTTAGTACAATCCATCCCTGTTTTTTCAGTGATGTTATCGTAATTTAATTCGTAGTTGTGGTAAACGTTTTTACGCCATTCCGCCATCGCAGTATCACCTAAGTCGTGGTCCAAGGAAATCAACCCAATATTCTCTAAACCAATTTCAGTAACTTTAGTTACGAACTCATCGTAATTTCTAACAACAATCCATTGGTCTTTTTCTACAGGAGTTCTAACATCATCCAAATATATTCTTTGTTTCATAGTATAATTTTTTTTACTTGTTCTTTTCATCACCTTTATTTGAACAAAGATACTGCATTTTTTATTAAAAACAAAACCCCTCCGAATAGAAGGGGTTTATTTTTTGAAACCTTGTTGTTTTATTTTAGTATTTTGTTCCGCAATTAGGACAAAATTTATGAGAATCTTTCTTTCTCTTACTTCCGCATTCAGTACAGTGAACTTTTAAATCATTTGATTCGTATGGTTTAACTGACTCAGGAAGTATTTTCCAGTTAGATGTTGATACCGTATAACTATTAAAATCTTTATTAACAGTTCTAAAGGATTGGTTACTGTTACCACCCTTCTCAACTCTACCTGTTTCTATTGATTTTGATTTTTTAGATAAACTTTGACTTCTTGGTTTATTTTCAAATTTATTTGAGTAACCGTTGGTAAAACTTAAAGTTGCGTCACCACTATTTGAAGGATTAAACCCAACACTTGATGTATACGTAGATACGGTATTATTTAAACCTGTGGTTGTAAAAGTGTTTACATAGTAAGGGTTTGGATTTGTTGACGGGTAATTAACTAAAGGGTTAACCAACGGGTAATTAACCAAAAAGGGTTGTTGGTAGGTTGGTTTAATAAATTCCTCGTAGAATTCTACGTCCACATTACCATTATTAGATATTGCGTTTAGTACTTCATTAGAAGTTGATTCAACTTCGTAAGTCTCAAATTTAAATTTTTTAGCATCGTCTAAAAATCGCTCAAGATAAATTCGTTGTCCTGGTTTAAGAACAATTCCACCACCTGAAATATAATTTCCGTCGATTCTAATTTTTGTTAAAACACTTGATTGTGTTGGGTTGAATAATTCTAATTCGAATTCAGACCCGTTTTTAAGATAGACATTATGTCCAAATTGTTTAAGACGTAATTTGTCTTTTGTGATGAACGCATAAGGCGTTGCGGTTTTTGTTTGATAATACATTTTTTCCTTATTTTAATTTTTATGTTTATTGAACCCCACTTCGTTGGTGGTTAACCAACTCAAATGTCTCTTGGACACGTGGACCTCAGTAACAAGGTTTCATTTATAAATATAGTATATTTTATTAAAAAGAAAACTGTAAAGTTTCCTCAAAGGTTCTGATTATTATGGGAGAACTTTTTTCTGCCATAAATCAAAAAAATCAGGTTTTTTTATAATAATAGACCAAGACTCAATCTCAAACTTTCTATTTAAATCATTTTCTATTCTTGCTGATGAAGGTAGTTTAATCATGGTTGATAAATCAGAACTTGATAATTTAATATTTGGTGTTAAAAATATTTGTCTCCACATATAAAGGTCACTCCAAATATTTTTTGGGGCTGCCCTCCATCCAAATTTTAATTTTCGATATAAATCCATTGTATGGGCGGCGCCAGTTAAACTAATTTTATTTTGTTTAGGTTTTAAATGATAATCAACCCATTTTTTTTCTTTTAAGTTAATCCTTAAAGCTTCTATACTTTTATCAGGATACACCAAAACAGGTAATGGGTGAGTAAAATCACTATCAACCAACATATTTTTCATTATTTCGACGTGTTTAGATAATAGAAGGTCATCATCCCCAAGATAAGTAACTATGTCAGATTTTGATTCAGAAATTATCCTATGTCTAGCAACTTCATTCCTACTTAATCTTTTTGGTTCATCTTCAAATCTAACTCTATTGTCAGTTTTAATTATATCACTAATGACATCTCTTGTATCATCAGTAACACCATCACCAATGATAACAATATCTAAATCTTCAACCGTTTGATTTTGAGCACTTTCAACAGAGTATTTAAGTGTTGTAGGGTGATTATGGGTTGGAATAACCACCATAACCGATTTTACCATCTATGAGGGACAATATTAATAGCCTCTTCAGAATCATAAGGTAAATCAAGGGCATCAGGTTTATGATAATCATACATTGAAGTTGGCATATTAATTATATACGCTTCATCAGTACCAATATTCTTCCATCCGTGATATAAATTTGGTGGGATAACTAATAACACAGGATTTCTTTCTGAAACTTTAAATTCATTAATAACACCGTATGTTGGTGAATCAATTCTTCCGTCATAAACTACAATTGAAACAAGTCCCTTAACAACGAATAATCTATCTGTACTATTTTGATGTAATCCCCAAGCACGAATTCTACCTACTTGAGTTGTTGTTACATGAGTATGAACAATAGGGTCAGTAATTTCATCCCAATCTGCTCTGGCAATCTCACATAATGTCCCATCTTCATGAGGAACAGGTCTAATGAATTTTGTTTTAACACCATCAATAATGGTTTGACTTAAAATCTTACTTTTAGTTACCGCCGATTGTTTTTGAATTAATTTGTCTAACCCAAAAACAGTTACTTTATTTCCCATATTTGTTTTTTTATAAAAATAAACAATATAAAATAAAAAATAAATCTATAAATCAACTTTAAGTAATTTTTTTATTCGTATAACGGATTCTTTAACAGTACCACCATTCTCGCTTTTCTTAATTAATTCTTCAACTTCTTCATCGGGAACGATATCTGTTTGGTTGTTTAATAAAGAACCTGATACCCATGGGACATCTTTACCGTTAATTTTTTTAACGTCTGACATAATCAAAGAATCTTCAAAGATTTTGTTTGAAATGTTATAGTCACAACGACCATCCTCACAATACTCAGCAGCCCATTGACCAATTCTTAGAATTTCTTCATCGGTTAAATTTGGGTAATCAACAATTAAATCAATTGCTAAATAAGCGTGGTTGTAATCACCACCACCCATATCGTCCTCCATATCATAATCTAATACATAGAAATTAAATTCATAGGTCTTAGTTTGTCCTGGCCTATCACCCGCCTGAAATTCCAGATAACCATAAGATGATTTAGTAATCATATCCATAATTTTAGGATTAGTCTTACCAATCTCACGTAATTTATCTATACCACCAAAATATTTAGCGGAACTAAAAATATCACCCTGTTTCTTTAAGAAATTTATAATACTATCTGACATACTGATAAATATATGTGGTTTATATTATGAACCAACTCTCCAAGCCAATAACATGATTTTTCTTTTCTGAATAGCATCTTCACGATTACCGATAACCACACCATCTTTAATAGTGAAGGCGTGACGTTTAACTGTAACCACATAAGTACCTAAAGGGTATTTTGAAATGAAAGTACCTACAGTCATTTGTCGTGAAGTTTTAACTCCTTTAACTTTAACATCGTAAGATAGTGAACGGAAAGAACTGTGTTCAGATTTAGTACCCATAGGTTTGACACATTTTCTACCAATACGAGTTCTTTCTTCGGCAATCTTATTCATACCAGGGCCAAATCCAAAAGTACCTTGTCTTGGTTTACGACCAAAAGTGTCAGCAACAAATTTGTGAGCTCTATCGTATTCAAGGTCAAATGCTGATGCTATCGCACGAACAACACAATCATTTGTTTCGGATTTTGCAATAGGTGAATTATCATATCCTTTAATCGCTTCAGATGTGTTACAATATGGTAGTTGATTTTTCATATAACAAATATACGAAAAAAATTTGGACTGGCAATGTATAGTTTGAAAAAAGTGGACCAGCATGGACTCGAACCATGGACCTACGCATTATGAGTGCGGTGCTCTAACCAACTGAGCTACAGGTCCTTTATATGAATGAAGAATATTTGGTAGTCCCACGGGGAATCGAACCCCGATTTCCAGGATGAAAACCTGATGTCCTAACCGTTAGACGATGGGACCAAATTAATATTTTTTGTACTCCCGACCAGAATCGAACTGGTACGAACTTTCAGTTCATAGCATTTTAAGTGCTACGTGTCTACCAATTCCACCACAGGAGCGTTTGCCCCACCTTGAGATTATGGTGAGTAGATATATCGGTTTTCTATTTCTTAAAAACCTGATGGTCTTACCCGTTAAAAACATCCAACACTACTGAGAGGAGGTGTGCGACTCTCCTTTATTCCCACGATGTCCCACTCGCGCCGTAGACATTCTGCGGATTCATTGTTTAAGTCTTGAATCAAAGACAGGTGAGTATCTCTTACTCATTGAGCCTCCTGTCGGATTCGAACCAACGACATCTTGTTTACAAAACAAGTGCTCTGCCAACTGAGCTAAGGAGGCATTAAGGTCAGACACTCGTACCGATAGGGGTTAAATCGGAACTGACCTAGTTTTTACTTATAGTTTCCCTTAAGCTTATATATCCCTCCCGACTATCCCTTTTGAGTTAAAGAGCTTAGTAACCATCCATCGGGGGTTTCTACTTTCACACTCCGTCTTAACCTATTCTACCAATCAAATGCGCCATGGTTTTTACTGTTCAGCGTTCAGTGTTATCCTCAGAACATCTTCACCCTACCCCCAAAGTTACGTGGTGAGTCTCACTCGGAAGTCAGAGTGTGTATTGTAAGATTGTTCAGTGTTCTTACAACTTGTGGATTGTATTACGACTAATTAAAGCCCCTTACCCCCTTAATCCATAATGGGGAATCCGTGTTTGTTTGTGTTGCCTCCCCCATAGCCTTGAAGCCTTCAAGTCAGGTTCACACTCCATAACGGTCGGATATCTCCGTTACTCGTGGGGTCTTAAAACCTCGGGTTATCAGCCACATCGTGAAAGCCGCCCCTCACGCGTTGTTCAAAGGAATCCGATTGCGGCCTCATCCTACTGACATTACCTTGGTTTTGTACTTAAGGAGGGACTCGAACCCTCACGTCATAAGACATATGTTCCTAAGACATACGTGTATACCATTCCACCACTTAAGCATTTTTGAGCGAATAGACAGAATCGAACTGTCGTCTCCAACTTGGAAGGATGGAGTAATAAACCACTATACGATATTCGCGTATTTGGGTAGAATCAGACGCGTTCTGTCTACCGAGACCTCGTCGTTGACTTTCGTCAGAGCGGACCGAGACACTCTTTAGTTGCGGGAGAGGGATTCGAACCCCCGACCTCAAGGTTATGAGCCTTGCGAGCTACCACTGCTCTATCCCACGATATATTTTTGTGTGGAGATGATGGGAATCGAACCCACCTCACGTTGATTGCAAATCGACATCGCCAATGCCTTGGTACATGCCCCCCCCTTATTGTTTGCGGTCCATGAGGGAATCGAACCCTCCTCACTACCGTGACAGGGTAGCATCCTAGCCGATGAACGAATAGACCTTAATTTTTTTTTCAAACCAACATGTCAAAGAACTCGGGGTTTCATCCCCTTTATTGTTTCACAAAGATACAACAATTTATTTAATTACCAACTTTTAGACATAAAAAAACCCATCTTTTTTGGAGATGGGTTCTGAGTGTTATTGTTGACAAAACATCATACCATCGCCGTCCGAGTTAACGTATCCGCCTCAGTCCCGCCTAATAGTATGATATTTAAATTTTTCATTTGCAGTATTATGTATTTTCTATTAAATAGATACGACTTTCATAAAAAGTCAAATATTGGTAAAAACTTCTTATTTTGTGAAAGCCTTATCAGCCCAAGTCTTAGCTCCCATTCTTTCCCAAATTTGCATATCGCACATATCAGGGAAAGATTCTCTCATAGTACCAACTGTAATAGTTTCCAAGAAACCTTTGTCGATTGAGTACCATTTACCACCTTTAGTTGTGTAAACATTCATCCAATGACCGAACTCATTTTTTGCTTGGATATTAACCAAAGAGTTTTTTTGGTATCCACGGATAACTTCACCAGCGGTTCCTTTAGTATCGTGGATACTGATGAATCCTGCTTGACATTTCCCTGCGATACGGAATTCATACTCTTTGTTAATGTCCTTCAAATGGTTTGAAACCATAACATTAATTACTTTATCTTTAACACGAGTTTTGAAGTTTCCGTAGAATACGTCACCCGCTAATGTTCCTGTTGTTACTTCGATGATTGTGTTGGTAGTTGTCATAGTTATATCGTTTTTGTGAATACAAAGATACAATAAATTTTGAGACTGCCAAAACTTTTTTTAAAAAAAAAGCGGAAGATACAGGATTCGAACCTGTGGACCCCTTTCGAGGTCTACGGTTTAGCAAACCGCCGCATTACCACTCTGCCAATCTTCCAATAGTAGTCCCTGAAGGACTCGAACCCTCACTGAAACATCCGTAGTGTTTAGTGCTATCCATTACACCAAGGAACTATTTAGGTAAAGTATTCCCTATTGTTTTGCGGAGAGAGTAGGATTCGAACCCACGGTACCCTTTCAAGTACTTCAGATTTCAAGTCTGACGCAATAGACCAACTCTGCCATCTCTCCAATTTAGGTCGTCACGAACCCATCTGTGACTTCTTACTAGATACTTGTAGTTTACTTACTATAGTTCAATCCGTTACTACAAGGGACCCCAACCTATTGGGTGACTAATGGGAATCGAACCCATGGCACAAGGTACCACAAACCTTTGCTCTGCCAACTGAGCTATAGTCACCATATTTATCGTTCAATCATTTCTGACTGTCCCCAATACCGAATTTCAGCGGCAACCCACTTCCGTGAGGGGTTAGAACTCGTGTGTTAACTTACTCCTGTTACTGGTACACTAACCAACCGACTTAGATTCAAGTAATCGGCTCAGGTCCCTGTGGTAGTGACACCACTTCTCATCATACGGGAGCATATTAGGCGGGTACTACCCTCTTTTTATATATTTCCGAAACACGGAAACCACGTGTAGTCGACACGGGACTCGAACCCGCACTGCGAAGAAAATAAATCTTCTTCAGGAAACCTTACAACTCCATAGTCCCTGTAACTATTGGTCTTGGGGATTTGGGACCTTCCCGCATTACACAGTCGACTAACAACCCCACTTCATCAGGTTAACGGACTGACTGCCATATGGGAGTGGGGGTATCCTGTTATTTCAGGACTCCGTGGAACGGGGCGGGGTCGAACCGCCGACACCTTGAGCTTCAATCAAGTGCTCTACCAACTGAGCTACCGTTCCAAGTATGATAATGATGGAGTACCCGTCTCGCTCCAATCTTAACTGCTTTCCTGAGTTTTAGGAGGCCTCGGCAGAAAGGGTGATGAATTCCTATTCCATTCGGGATTGTCGACATCCGTTGAATGGGGAAAACCATTATCAATATTATTATTGTGATGAGTAGCTGACACACACTCTCGTTTCACCATCTTGTGTCAACAGGTTAATGTACTTCACGAGTTTCCCGTTTCTTACCATCCACCAATATTTTAATCAAAGAACTCTTTTGTCAGGGGAGTAGGACACCAACCTACTAACTACCTACTCCCCCTTCCTTCTATATTACAAATGTACCTCAAATTTTTCAATTCTCCAAACATTTTTTGTAGTTCCTGTAGGAATTGAACCTACGACATCTTGTATGTAAAACAAGCGCTCTCCCAACTGAGCTAAGGAACTGTTTATACTATGTTGTTATCATTCTGATACTTTCAATAGTCGTTGAAAATAACCCCTGTTCTAAATAAGGTTTACTATCCGCCAACAATTTTAAAACAATATTCGTCGCCTCATCCTGAGTACGACCTTGGTTAACTAAACGTATAACCGCTCTCTCACATTCTTCACCAACTTTAACCATTCCTGACGGAAGACCTTTTTTAATCTCTTTCACTGTTCTCATAGTACAAAGATACTATTTTTATTTAAACCACCAAAATATTTGTACCGAATAATGGTATCGAACCACTCTAAAAACGGATATGAGCCATTTTCGGTCACCTGACCATTCGGTGTTTGGTGGACGTAGGCTCATCACCTACTCTTGGGTTTCCACCGAACCCCTTGTTATCCCTGAAGGATTCGAACCTCCACCGCGTGGACCAAAACCACGTGTCCTGCCATTAGACCAAAGGACAGTTTACCTATTTTTCCGATACTTATAGACTGGCATAAACCTTTAATCAACATTAAAATGACTAAAGAACAAATCCTAGGTATCGTTAGACACGCACTTACTTTCGTAGGTGGTATCCTGATTATGAAAGGTCTTGCAACTGATTCATCAGTACAAGAACTTATCGGAGCAGCGGTTACACTTGTAGGTGGTGTGTGGTCAATTGTTTCTAAAAAGAAATAATTAATAACAACCAAATCAAAGAAAAGAGGGGATATAAATCCCCTCTTTTTGTTTGTGGGAGTGGAGGGATTCGAACCCCCAATGTCGTAGACTACTGATTTACAGTCAGCTAAGCAACCGTTGCTCAACACTCCCAATTTAGGAAAACAGAAGATGGTTCAGTGGACATCTGTTTTTACGATTAGCATTACTCGGGTGAATACCTGCAAACTCCGATTGCACTAGTCAGCATTCACTCTCGAACTATCAGTACAATCATTCCCTAATCAACCTATTGCGACCCAGGTAGGACTCGAACCTACATCCACTTAATTAACAGTTAAGTGCTCCGCCATTGAGCTACTGAGTCATTTTGCACGCCTGGATGGGTTCGAACCACCGACACTTGGTTTTGGAGACCAATGCTCTACCAACTGAGCTACAGACGTATGTTGAGGTCGGTACAGGATTCGAACCTGTGTCAGCGGTTTTGCAGACCGACGCCTAACCACTCGGCCAACCGACCTTATTGTGACCCCGCCGAGACTCGAACTCGGGACTCCCTCATTAAAAGTGAGGTGCTCTAGCCAACTGAGCTACGAAGTCATTAAGTTGTCACAGATGGGCTCGAACCATCGACCTTTCGCGTATCAGGCGAACGCTCTAACCAACTGAGCTATGTGACAATGTTTAGTTTTATTGAACAAATATAACCATTTTTTGGTACATATCGTTCAGTTTTACTAAATTTTTTGTCGGGGTGGCGGGAGTCGAACCCGCCGCCTCTTGGTCCCAAACCAAGCGTCTCTCCTCGAGACTACACCCCGATTATTTTCCTTACCAATATGTCAATGAACGATTTATACCAAAAAAAAATCCTGAACTTTTTGAGTTCAGGATTCTTGTTATCTTTTGTGAGTAATCTTTTATTCAAAAATTATATCACGTAATAAACTAACTGAACTTGTATGCGAAATACGCGGATACCAGCAATTACTAAATTGCGATTTCACGTTAATGACCATATGTTGTTTATTAGTTTTCATTGTTTTTTTTTGTTGTGGTATTTCTACCTGTTTCTATAAT
>Ga0209107_10000178_pt1 | contig 37630 bp, 40 predicted proteins | sample LakErihyJuly2011_2_FD_187460 | JGI IMG/M metagenome (GOLD analysis project Ga0209107, IMG submission 187460) | Freshwater microbial communities from dead zone in Lake Erie, Canada - CCB hypolimnion July 2011 (SPAdes) (version 2) | ecosystem: Environmental > Aquatic > Freshwater > Lentic >...
TCTTAGTTTTGACGATGAAGATCGTTTTGGATCTATGAAAGGCGGACGTTTTGATGATGAAGATCGTTTTGGATCTATGAAAGGCGGACGTTTTGATGATGAAGATCGTTTTGGATCTATGAAAGGCGGACGTTTTGGTAGAGAACCAGAAGAAACTATTTATGAGTTAGAAATCGGTGAGGAAATGGAAGGAGACGTTGGTTTAGGTGAAGACCTTGATGAAATGTACATGGATGAAGATATGTCTTATGAAGATCTTGGTGAAATGTATGTGGATGAAGATATGACCTATGAAGACCTTGACGAAATGTTTGTTGAAGAAGAATCTGAAGTAGATTTTGAAAGTTTACCTAAAATGAATTTAAACAAATATAAAGTACACGAATCTAAACAAAAAACAGGAAGTGCATCAAAATTTAAATATAGTAAAAAACCAAACCAAGAAGGTGGGTTTGACACAAAAATGAAAGAAGGTTCTAAACGTTATGGAAAATCAGGTAAAGCTAATTTTGATTACGATAACGAAGACCCAAATTCAGAAATTGTGATGAAAATTGTGAACAAAATTACTAAAGGTAAAAAAATTGAAACTAAAGAGGCTTCAAGAACATTGGCAAACAACAGAAAGGTAAAAAGAAACTTAATGGCGTCACCAAGTCAATTGAAAGAAGAAGTTGAAGTACTAAGAGAAAAGAATGACGAATACAGAAAAGCCCTTGATTTGTTTAGAACAAAATTAAATGAGGTGGCGGTATTCAATTCTAACTTGGCATACGCAACAAGATTGTTCACAGAACATTCAACAACTAAACCAGAAAAAATAAATATTTTGAGAAGATTCGATAATGTTGAATCTTTAAAAGAATCCAAAAATCTTTATCAAATTCTTAAAGGTGAATTATCTAACAATAATTTATCTGATAATAGTATTAACGAATCATTTAATAGAACCGTAACAAAATCTCCGTCTACGGGATCTTCGGTTAATTTAATTGAATCAAAAACATACGAAAATCCACAATTCTTAAGAATGAAAGACTTAATGGGTAAAATAAAATAAAATAAACTTTTTAAAACAAACGTATATTTATAATATACATAAATAAAAAATAAAGCAAAAAAAACAAATAAAAATGGGAGCATTATTAGAATCAGGTCTTGTTGGTAATATTGGGTTAAAACACCTTAAAGTTATCAAAGAAGACACAATTAACAAATGGGATAGATTAGGATTCCTTGAAGGCCTTAAAGGTCACCTAAAAGAAAACGTAGCACAGTTATATGAAAACCAAGCTTCTTTCTTGATTAACGAATCAACTTCTGAAACTTCTAACGGAGCGTTCGAAACTGTTGTTTTCCCTATCGTAAGAAGAGTTTTCTCTAAATTGTTAGCGAATGATATCGTATCAGTACAAGCAATGAACTTACCAATCGGTAAATTGTTCTTCTTTGTACCTCGTATCCAAGGATATAACCCAAATGCGGCTAACCCTGATGGAACTCACTATTCACCAATAGGATCACCTCAAGCAATTGCTGACACACAAAATGATCCAAATCAAGGTTATCCTGGATATACTGCACAACCAAACGCACCATACACTAAAAATCTTTATGATTTATTTTATGAAGGTAATGAGGCAGGATTAGATCCTCCAGGATTGTTTGATTACTCAAAAGGTCAATGGACTGCGGTAACTCAACCGGCTATTGCACAAGTATGGTCAGGTTCAAACTTAGTTGCAGCGACTGACCAATTTGATGGTATAAATACAAGAAAAATGATTGTTAAACTTTGTGGATTTAATAACGCAGGTGTTGGTAAATTAATCGGACCTGATGGTAACGAAATCGATACTGAAACTTTCCTTTCAGATCTTAAAATAACTGCCGATTTAAGTGTATTAACAGGATCTACAGGTTGTCCTAATTTAGATGAAATTGGGTCTACAAATTTATCCGCACCATTATTATTTAGAGTTGTTACTCAAATTTATGGTAAAGGTATTGTACAACCAACATCAACTAACGCACCTACAACATTCCCAGGAACTGGTAATGGTGGAAATTATAATGACATATGTTCACAAGAGGGTTGTATCTATTTAGAAGTTGACCTTTCTTGTCCAGCATGTGTTGATTGTTCAGAGACTACATTAGATGGTTACACAGGAACTACAATTGGAGGATTTTCGGCTAATACTGCGGTTTTAGGATCATCTCCATTCATAGCGGTTTATAGAAGATATAAAAGTTTAGAATTTGAAGATCAAATTGGTGAAGTTTCTTTTGACCTTGAGTCAGTTACAGTATCTGTTACAGAAAGAAAACTAAGAGCACAATGGTCTCCTGAATTAGCACAAGACGTTGCTGCATTCCATAACATCGACGCTGAGGCTGAATTGACGGCATTGTTGTCAGAACAAGTTGCGGCTGAGATCGACCGTGAAATTTTACGTGACTTACGTAAAGGAGCGGCTTGGAACCTACGTTGGGATTACAACGGATGGAGAAGATTGAGTTTAACAACTTCTTATACTCAAAAAGATTGGAACCAAACTTTGATCACTGCGATCAATCAGTTGTCGGCACAAATCCACAAATCTACTTTAAGAGGTGGAGCTAACTGGATCGTTGTTTCTTCTGAGGTTTCTGCAATCTTTGATGACTTAGAATACTTCCACGTATCTAACGCATCTCCTGAGCAAGATCAGTATAACATGGGTATTGAGAGAGTTGGTACTTTGTCAGGACGTTACCAAGTTTACCGTGATCCTTACTTCCCACCAAACACAATTTTGATCGGACACAAAGGAACATCATTGTTAGACACAGGTTACATCTACGCACCGTACGTACCTCTACAATTAACACCTACAATGTACAACCCATTCAACTTTACACCTATAAAAGGTATTATGACAAGATACGCTAAGAAAATGGTTAACAACCGTTTCTACGCAAGAGTCACAGTTGATGGAGTTAGAACATTTGACTTAAGAGAATTGAGATAATCAATTAAACTGAATAAGAGAAAAGGAGATAAGAAATTATCTCCTTTTTTGTTATGGGCTAATTTATAACACCATTATGCTCGACCGATCAAATTAATATCTAACACTAAATAATTTCATAAGTATTTATTAGTAAATGATATCTTATGAAAAATTCTCTACTTATTTTTTTTGTTATACTAACAAGTTTTTTTGTTAGATCACAAGTAAGTTCTTACACATTTGGAACATCGACTGGAACATACACACCAATAGTTGGTGGTAGTAATTACGATAACTTTACAAGTTGGTCAAATACAAACTTTTTAGACGATAATAATTCAACCGCATTAGAATCTATAGGATTTAACTTTGTTTATAATGGAACAACCTATACACAATTTGCAGTTAATACTAATGGATTTATAACATTAGGTGCGTTACCAACTAATAGTTATTGTCCATTGGGTTCTGGTACGGTTGGTGGTTTCTCATATACCGCAGGGGCATCAAATAATGTCATATCAGCAATGGGTACTGACTTAATAGGTCGTGGGTCGTTATTGGCGAATAGAACTTTAGGTAGTGCGGTTATTACAATAACTGGTGGTGATATAAGTCAAATATTGGTTGGGGATAAAGTTAGTGGTGGTGGTGCTGGTATTCCTGCAGGTGCTACGGTACTATCTAAAACCGCAACTACTGTGACAATTTCTGCAAATGCAACAAGTAATGGTACCGGATTTCATTTTAGATTTAGTAGGGCAACATTCGGTATCAGATTTCAAACAATAGGAACATCCCCTAATAGGACGTTAGTTGTACAATGGACAGGTTGGCAAAGATATACAACATCGGGAGGTTTTGGAGAGTTATATAACTTTCAGATAAGATTAAATGAAACAACCAACACAATTAATGTTGTTTATAACATACAAGGACCAACAAGTACTACCCCAACAACATTTCAGGTAGGTTTAAGAGGATCGGCAAACACTGATTTTAATAACAGAACAACCACAACAAATTGGTCGTCAACCACTGCAGGGACATTAAACAGTTCAACAGTTACACTATCAAATACAGTTAAACCAACTTCAGGATTAATATATACGTGGACACCACCCGTTATTCCCGTTTGTTCAGGAACACCAAACCCAGGAAACACACTTTCTTCTTCATTAACAACGTCACCAAACGGAACCGTAAATCTCTCACTACAAAACACTACAACAGGTACGGGAGTAACTTATCAGTGGCAGAGTAGTCCAGATAATTCAACATGGACAAACTTTGGAACGTCATCCTCTACCCAAACATCACCACCAATCACTTCACCTACTTGGTTTAGATCTACCGTCACTTGTTCAGGAAATAGTGGAATATCAACACCTATTCAAATAACATTATCATATTGTACATATAACATAACTAATAATGACCCTACAGGTATTACTTCTGTAACGTTTGGTACAATATCAAATACAAGTATTGGTGGTCCGGCCTACAGTGATTTTACCTCACAATCAACTACCGTAGAACAGGGTGGTATTTATCAATTAAATGTTAATGTAAACACAGATGGTAATTGGACAGTAAATACAAAGGTTTGGATAGATTGGAACCAAAATTACATATTTGAAGTAGGAGAAGAGTATTCTTTGGGTAGTGCAATAAACACCGCTAATGGAATTACATCATTATCCCCTTTAAATATAACAGTACCAAGCGGAGCAACTTTAGGAGAAACTAGAATGAGAATAGTATCAGTTGAAGCAAGTAATCCTGCACCATTATCGTGCGGTACACAACTTTATGGTGAGGCTGAGGATTATAAACTATTAATAACACCACCAACAAGTCTTCCTGTGGAGTTAATATATTTTGAAGGTTTTGGTTATCAATATTATAACACTTTAAAGTGGTCAACTGCGTCGGAATATAACTCAGATTACTTTTCACTTGAAAGAAGTGTGAATGGTGAACAATGGGATTATGTTGGAACCACAAAAGCAACGGGAAATAGTACACAAGTGGTTAATTACCTATATGTGGATAATTTTAGATTTAATGGGTTTATTTATTACAAATTAAATCAGTTTGATTTTGATGGTAATTTTAAAGTGTACGGTCCAATATCAATTAATAATACACACACAAATAAAAAGGTAGTTAAGTATATTAATATATTGGGTCAAGAAGTAAGTTCAGAAACAAACGGGTTTATTTTTGAGGTCTATGAAGACGGTACAACTAAAAGAATAATTAGATAAAAATTATTCTTCGGGGGAATTGTTTTTAGATAGTATTCTGATAGCTTTAGATAATACTTCTGTTTCTCCAATAGAGAAAGATCCTCTATTATATGATGATTTTACTGACTCAATTAAGTAGTATAATGCATATTCTTTATCCATTGTAGATAACATTACTTCTAAATGTTCTTCAGACAAAAGAGTTATATTATCAAAGAGGACCCCAAAGTTTTTATTTTCTTGTTCCATAATTATTAAATGTGATATTTATATAATAATGAATATAAAAGACATTGTAAATAAAATTATTAAGGAAGCGTCATCAGAGAGTGGTAGTCGTGGTTCGTATGTTGCACCATTACAACCAGGATTTAGAGTCTTTAAAAAAAATATATTAGCACCATTTACAGATGAGGTCGGTCATTATGATAGTCCTTTACTACAGTATGATAGTTACGACGGGAAAATGGACGAAACCCCAAAACAAATAAAAAAAATTGAGGGGAAAGCCAAAAAAGTTACAAACTACATTAAAAAACATCCACTATCAACATTTAGTGATGATGATGGTAATAGTATAAATCAAACGCCGGGTAGAGGTAAAAAAATTGTACCAATAAAGGAGTCAGATAGCACAATTACTGCTGGTGAGTATAATGGACCAATTGAAATTGGGTTAAGGAAGTGGAAAACTCACCATTTAGCTCCGTTTACATATGAATTAGATCACGAGGTAAATCACCTTAGCAAACAAAAAACACTTAAAAATAATATTAAACGTGTTGTTGGTATGTGGGACAAAAATAAAAACAATTCTTATGAATATGAAGTATATGATGCTCACACAATAAATGAAGATCTTGCCGTTTGGTTTGGTAAAAAGAAGAAACCTAAAGGGTCTTCTCAACCAAAAGGACCGTGGGTTGATATTTGTCGTAAGGTTGATGGTAAACACCCACCTTGTGGTAGACCTGACACAAATAAAGGATCTTACCCTAAATGTAGGGCGGCTGGAGTTGCTGGTAAAATGAGTGATTCACAAAAAAGATCCGCATGTCAACAAAAAAGAACCGCCGAGAAAAAAGACACACAAACAGGAAAAGGACAAAAACCTATTATGACATCATACAAAACTAAAAAAGAATCCGTAGATTCTTTGGTTGATAACATTTTAATCGAAATTAGAAACTCGTTCTAAGATATTATGTAGAGAGTTAGTAATCTGTGAATTAACGTCAATTTCATACTTAAGTCTTCTCTTATCTGCCTCAAGATCAAAAATATATGTTAATCTTTCCCAATCCCTTTCATGTAATTTAACATTATAATTATAAACGTGATTAGTGATTTCAACTCTACGATCTGTCATTGTTACAAAAATTTTCATATCGTCATTTTTAAGATAACGTTTATCAGACATTGGGGCTATCATAAATTCTGTATCGCTATGTTGTATTATTTTAAGACATATTTTAAAACAAGTCTTTTCATATGATAGGGTTTCATCTTGATAAGTTGGTATAATACTTGAAGATTTTTTTGACCAAATGTAAAATTTAATTTTTAATCTATTGAAGAATCTTTTTATTCTGGTTTTCATATCTATATAATGTTTGTATCTACAAATATACATAAATTATTTGAATAAAAAATATTTTTAAAAAATTTTTAACAGTAATCTCCTGAACAATGTCTTTTACCATCAAGACCTTTAATCTTACCTTTACATACTTGAACAGCGTGGCCATTTGAATATGCACTTGGGTACACGTCATATTTTGCCTTTGCTGATGCCTTACCTCTTGCACAAAGAGGCGTTCCTGTTTTTTTTCTACCTTCCGCCATAACCATATCTTTATCATTCATAGACATTCCCATACCGTCTCTTTCCGTCTCATTCATTAAAAAATCAAAAACTTGATCCATATTGTTTTTTGCTTCAGAAATATGATCTTGAGCCCAATCGTGACCGTTCTCTAAAATAGATTCAACCATATCTTGATCCATATCTAATAATATTTCAGATTGTCTTTTCATTTGTTCTAAATTAGAAAAGAACATATATCTTGATGACATATCTTCTTTAGATTCTGTAATACCATTATCTCCCTTTGCGTTATTTAAATACTCAAAAGATTTTTCTCCGTATATTTCATAAAGTCTTTTAAAGATTAATGCGGGATTCTTTCTTAAGTAACGTAAAACATCAGCAGGGACATATGGCCCATACTTTTGACCAAAAATACTTTTAACTTCTTTTTCTCTTGGAAAAGTTCCTAATTCAGGTTCAACCGTATAATCTGACTCAGATAGAACCTCTCTAATAATTCTGTCTAAATTTCTCATAAATTTAATTATTTAATCCGTTTTGACCACCTAAAGTGATTGCATTTAATTGTGTAACTTCTGTACCGTAATTGTCAGTCCAAACTGGATGAGGGGATGGAACGCTTGTCACGGTGTTTCCTGATGGATCACAAATCTCAATACAAATATTCTCTTCTGTGTTTGCACTTCTTGGTATATCAATAATACATTCATGACAATTATCATATAGGGTCATTGCCGAATATGTTGTTGCTGAAGCGGTACCAGATATTACGGTACCACAAATAGTTTCTCCTGTTAGTCCATCACTAAATGAATATGTTTCTCCTGTTGTGGGTATAACCGCACCAAAATCGACTATAAAAGTATTTAATGATGAACATTGTTCTAATGTATAATTTGCCATATCTTTATTTAATAAATATCTTTATTTTTTATTTACGATCTGAAATTTAATTTGTTTCTTATAAGTATTTATCTCACCAGAAGAAATTACTTTTAAATCAATAAAATATTCATTTGGTATCTTATCTCTTGTGTCAAAAATAAAGTAGTATTCATTTGGGGTCTTATTTATTTTTGTCCAATCTTGAACTTGTACCTCAGTTGTTCCTTCTTTTACATAAACTCTATAAAACACATCAACATTTGGTAATTGTTTATTAGTGGTATATGCTTGTTTAACAATAACACCAACTTTTCTAATGTCGGTATTTAAGATCATTTCATCTTGTTTAATTCCATAATAATCAAATCCATATAAAGAAGGATTGTTTGTTGACGTTCCTATCTGTATTGATTTTTGTAATGGATATATTGTAAAGTCATTATATATGTCAGGTAAAGAAAAACCATTTAATTTAACATTTGACCATGTGTCGTTAAAGGTACAAGGGGTTTTATAACCAATTAAAGGTGGTATAATAACTTCATAAACACCTTTTGTTTTTTGACAAGAACTAATATTTATTAACCCCGGAATTGGGGATCCACTTGAGTCACTTATTGTAACTGACGGTGGTTGGTCTAAGTTTTGAAAATCTCCATCCTCAAACACGTAAAGATAAAGTTTATTTATTTTACCAAGAGTAAAATTATTTCTATCATCATCTATAAGATCGTCATAGTTTGTTTCTAAAAACGGTTCGTAAAAAGTTTGAGTGTGTCTTGAAAAGAATCCAACAGAATATGATCCTGTTGTCCCTGTTAAATTTTCAACTTGTGGTAAAAACGCAATACCCCAACCAACAGGATTTAACGTATCTCCTTTAAGAATACCTTCAATTTCTTCTGTCATATCAAACTCAATATTCTCATCACCAAATTCAAAGTGTTGGATGTCAACAATTGTTATTGCTGAATAGTTAACTCCTGTACCTGTAGATGTATTTAAATTATTGTAAATTCCGGGATTTCCCCAAAAATCTATAGTTGTTGTTTGATACCAATTTGATGGTCTATCTGAAAAATTTTTATCGTTAGGTACTGTAGATATAATATTAGCGTAGTCGTAACCAACCCCTTCGTCCCAAATTTGAGGTCTATCAGGATCCAAATCAAAATATGGTATCCTAAAAAGAATTAAATCGAATGATGTTGCTCTTAATCTACCTTCAGAATTCTTTTCATTTAAAAATTCTTTATTAAAGAATGATGTATTTACCATTCTTAACGTATGTTTAATGTTATTATTATCACACAAAGGATTTATAATCCCATCGTTATATTTTTCTTTAAGTAGAGTTAAATCCAAATCAAATATAAATCTACTAAACCCCCTTGGGTTTAAAAGATCATCATTCCCATAAAACAATTCGATTACAGGGTTTCTACCCGTATTTGTTAAACTGTTGGAAATTATGGTATTATTCCTACTGAAATATGAATTATTAATCGACATTTACTTTTTTATAATAAATATCAATTAATTCTAATATTTTGATTTAATATTGTATTTGGTGCGTTTAATAGTTGTTCTAAAATTTCTGAAGTTCTAGTTCCGTCCCTTCCGACAGGTACCGGAGATAATCCATGGAATGGATGTACGTGTGAAATTAAAAATTTAACGATCAAATTAATAAGTTTCATTAATTCATCTCCCCTAACCATAGGGTCTGTTTTTGGAATTATTTCTTTGGTGTATTTATCTTCTTTTATTCCGTATAATGTTGAACTTAAATCTATTTTTCCTTTTGACGGTATCTCTGTTCCGTGAGACAAAATAAATACTTTTTCGGCACCCATTGTTGAATATGTTATTGGTGCGGTTGAGTATAGTATTGGAATATATGTTGATTTATTAATTCTAATTGGTCTTGAGGTTTTATTATAGTCCCAAACTAAATTATAACCTGTTTTTGTGTCGTTTGAATTTAATTTAACTTTGTTACTTATTTTACTAACATTGTCAATCTCTGTTGGTGTTGCTCCTGTAAGATTTATTAGTTTATCGTAAGTGTTTAGTGTAGGCCTAAAGTAAAATGGAAATTGATCATAAACGTTATGTATTGTATATCCGCTAATATTAATTGACCCCTCATTAACCCCTTTAATAAAATCATTAATTAATGTGTAAGTTTCCTTTAATGATTTACCAACAAATTGGATATAGTATTCAGGGGCCCCTACTATTTGAGACACGTTACTGACAACACTAAAATCTTTTGACTCTAATGATACGTTTAGGGTTCCTGTTAAATTATACGGAACGTTGTATAAATAAATTGTACCTGTAAATGCGTCCATCGTATTATCAGGATTTATGATGTCCCAATCAACAACTTTTCTTATTGGTTTACTATCAACAAATATTGTTTGTTCTTCTTTTTCTTCACCATTTTCGGATTTTGTAGTGTAATTACTTAAATGTAAAAATGCTCTTTTTTCATTTTCTATTGGGAATTTATTAACATCAAAAATACTATTTGTTTTGCCGGCTCTTAATAGTAATTCATTTTTCTTAACAATAACATCCGCAGTTCCCCTACCCAATAAAGAATTATCACCAGGTTCAGGAAAGATTCCAAAACTTTTTATATTTCTATATTCACCTTTTTGGTTTTTAAGTGAAAGCGATTGTTTTATTTTAGAACCTGCGGCGGTAAATTTCTTTGCCGACTCAAAGTACTCAAAATTTGTTGTTTGTGGTGATGAGAATGGACCTTGTATGTAATACTGATTTAAATTATCAAAAGACTTATCTTGATAAATTATGTTAACTAACTCGTCTTTTTCTGGTATTTGATTAATATAAAACGGTAATAAAGGTATGAATAAAAACGGGTCTCTTTGAGTCCACGGATCTGTTTCATCACTCCAATTAGGAATAGAGTTAATTACCGCCTGATAATCTTTAACTTCAGGTCTAACTCTTAACCTTCCCAATACCATGGGATCTTTATTATCTAAAACAACCCCAGGAAATATTATTTGATTTTCATTACCCGCCATTTCTACTATTTTGTTCTTTTAAAATTGTGTTATATGTTGTTTCTATTTTGTCTAAATAATTAGACAACATTAATAATTTACTTTTAGTCTGATCAAATTCACCATTTAAAAATTCTAAAACTTTGGTTAAATCTTTATTAGATTTATTTTTATAATCTTTTACTATTTCCGCTATTTTTTCTGCGTCTTTAATATCCATGTTATATTTTTTTACCACTTAAATTCATTGGCATTACGATCCCGCCAGGAACCCAAGTACCATATCCTGTTATACCTTCTACTTTACTGTTTTCATCTTCTTCTTTTTTATTCGCCTTTAACTGTGAGAAAAGAGACGCCAATCCTAAATTGGGACTTCCGTCTGGCATAGGACCTGTTGGTAAACCTACTTTTTGATATTCCTCAATAGAATTTACAAAGGCTCTTGATGCCGAATATCCACTTAATAGTTTTGTTGCGACTAACAAAGGTTTTGGTACCGTATCACCAAATCCACTTATTGCGATTTTTAATAACTGTAAGATTTCATCAACCACTCCCTTACATTCTCTCCAATCCTTTATTAATCTTGCGACCGTTAAGATTATTTCAATTAGTCTTAATATAATTCTTAATCTTGTTTGAGAGGTCTCTTTTGTTACATCTAAAATTATTGCTTGTAATAAGTTTTGAATATCTTTTTTAATGATGTTAAAAAGTTCCTGTATGAATATTGCACCTATTTGGGACATTATTTGGCTTACCATCCTAAAAAATTTCTTAACAAAATCCATTAAAGATTTAACCAAGTCCCCAATCGTGGACCCAAGAGATTTTAACATTACCATTATTGGTAATAAAACTTTAGGGGATAGTAATGCAAATAAAATTGATTTAGGTAAATTTTTTAATAGACTTAAATCAAAATTTATTTTAATTCCAAAACCACTATCATTAGATGCGTTTACAACCGCAGAACTTGCGTTGTCAACCGTAGCATCAACAGTTTGTCCCGATATAAAAATTAACTCACTAATTGCGTCATTTATTAAAACAGGATCTATAGGGACGTTTACATTATCACAATCCTCAAAAACAATAACCCCTTGATAGATATTATTTATTCTTTCCTCTATTTCAAATAGATCAACACTTGTAAATTCAAAAAATGATTCGTCAACCTCATCTAATTCTGAAGTTTTTGATGTTCCAGCAACATCTATCTCTTTGTTTGAGTCAAAACATAAACCTAATATTCTTTGTAAGATTATTTGGAACTTTGAAAAGTCCCCAATTTTTAAATTACCTGAACCAGACTGTATTGATAAAAATCCTGTTAACATCTCAAACAACATAGCAATCACATTGTTAAAATCCAAAATATCTAAAGACGCATAATAATCCTTTAATGTTTCTGAAATTTTATTTATACCTGAAGATCTTGACTGTAATGTTACTTTATAAAATTGACCTGGGTTACCGATACCGTCCTGTAAAACAAACTCAATATCAAAAAGATTTTGACCCGAAGCCCCTCTATAGTATTGACCATATTGATTAAAAAATGAGGTACCCAATGATTGTATTCTATTATACAACTCTTTGTTCATTGCGAAAGGAATAGACCCAACGTTTATAGATTGTTTTTCGTATAAAATTTTATTCTTGTCATCTGATGGATCTTTTTTTAGTAATGATAATAAATCAATTGACCTAACAGGAATATATAATGGTTGGTTTGGATTAAACTCCTGATCTTGACTACAACCAATTGTATTAATTGATTCTTTTAAAAGGATCTCGACTAACTTTGGTTTACAATTTGCTAAGGCTCTTACAAATGTTTTTTTTAAATATTCTATAGTATTAGCCCCTTTTCTATTTGTTAAACTTGCAATATCAACTAATTCGTCTAATTGTGTTTTTTGTTTTTTTTGAGATCTTTTTTTTTCTTTCTCCGCCTCTGATTTAGACCTTCTATTTTTTTTAGAATTAACTTCTTCGTTATCTCCTTTTTTCTTAGATAATTGGGCAATATCTTGTCTTACCTGATTATAGGTTTTCGCGGCGTTTATTTTACTTTTAACATCGCCATAACTAAAGTTTAAATCTTGTGATGGCATTACTTATTAAGTTTGTAGTTTTTATCGTCAGTGTCTTTATTAATTAAAGATTTTAAAATATCGTCGTCCATTTCTAAATCAGATAAAGTAAAGTTATCTTGTTTTTCTTGAGACTTTTGCCAAATTTGAGCTTGGAGTTTTGATAGAGAAAGTTTTTTTTCAACACAGTCATTTATAATTTTTTGTTGTTTTTCAATCACAGGACCTATAAGAGTCATATCTTCAGGTTCTTTCATCATTGTTAACATTTTATTTTGAATCCTAATTGCGGTATTTCTTTGCTCAACAATTTCATTGTAGATTTCTTGCATTAAAGATAACAATGAGTCTTTAGTTAAATTAATTTCTTTTTTTGGCGGTCTTGGCATATCAATAAATATTTTTGTTTTTATTTTAGGATTTCATTAATTATTTCTTGATATATTTTTTTATATCTCTTTAAAGAATTCCTTATTTCTTTTGTGGATAAATTTGTCATTTCTCGTATTTCAAATAAAACAACATTTTTATTGAACTTATTATTATTTGTATTTTCAACAAAAATATTATTATAGTTTTTAAAGATTTCCATTAAAGCCTCACCTAACTTAATTTCTTGATCGCTAATGTTTTTTTCGTTCATAGAGTCAGATAATTTAATAATAAATTTATTTATTATTTCCTCAGTTGATACATCATCATTATCTATGTGGTAAATCATATCAGGAGCATTATGTAGGTCCGCAGAGATATCTTCATAAGATACTTTACGATTCATTTCTTTTTGGTCTTTGAGTATTTGACCCATAAGATAGTTTTTACATATTGTGCCAAAATACGAGTAAGCCTTTTTTTCTTTTGATGGTTTAAATTTATCTACTTTAGTCATCAAAAATGAATGAGTGTCTGTATGGATCTCATTAAAATCCATATCTTTTCTGTATAATTTATATCGTCTTATAATTGACGATATCATTTTATCTAAGGGAAATTTTAAATAATCATTATATATTTTGTTCTTTTCGTCCATTGTAGTTGCGGTTAGATACATTCTAACCGCAGTCTCTTGTGGTTCATCAAAATAATTATTTAACTTAGGTTTTCTTCCCTTCTTTTTCTTTTCATCCGTGTCTTCATTTAGTTCAACATTTAATTCCATCAAACCTCTTGTGGTTCATACTTTATCTCTCTTTGTTTGATATAGAAATATTCTTTTTTTGCTGAGTCAATCCAAAATTTAGCTTCATCTTCACTTATTCTGTTATCACCATTTTTGTAATTCCAAAAAATAGACCCTTCTCTTAAATTTATATGTTTGTAACCAATTTTAGGTATTGACATGACCTTAACGGAATTTTGTGTCAACCTTAAAAAGAATTCATAACCAAAAGTTAATTTAATATTATTTTTTAACCCTCCATTATTAATAAACTCTTCTTTTTTAATAACCAATCCCGAAATTTGAAAATTTTGATAGTTGAGTAGTGTTTCATTAGTTAGAACCCCCATGTCTTGTGAGATGTTTGCGGCAAAAGTGGCCTCATTAGTAAACCCAACAAAAACTCCTTGATCGTTAACGTCAACAACAATAGGTAAAAATGCCCCAACATTTTTATAAATTTCCATATATTTTGATGCGTTTTTAAACCAAACGTTAGAGTACTCATCATCAAACTCTAATAGAGATACCCAAGTTGAGTTTGCTGAAGACACACCATAGTTAACTTGGTCTGCAAAATTAGGTTCCTTTTCCCAAACTAATTTTACAACATTAAGACCTTCAAAATCATATGAGTTAATGTGATCAGTTAAATCTGTTTCATCACAATAAACAATTACTAATTCATTCACAAAATCTTTTTGATTTTTAACTGAAGTGATACATTTATTAAAATAATCCTCGAAGTTTCTGGCTTTACCTGATTTAATAGGTAGTACTACCGATATTGTATTTTTATTTTCCATATTTATATTGTTTCTAATTTATTTAATTGGGATTCAAAACTTTCCAATCTTGTGTTTATTGCTCCATTAAAGAATTCAAGAACATCTGATTTAAATTTTTCTTCATTGGATAAATTTTCTGATGTTTTTTCCATGTTTAAATAAAGTTCAGGGTTAATATTGTCTTCTAACCAATTTTGGATAAAGTCGGCAATTACGTCAGGTAACATATTTTTATTGTTAATCCAAACACCATTATCTTCTCCCATCCAATTTGGAACTAAGTTAGGTACTAAACCAATAACAGGGATCCCCATTTTAATTGATTCCAATGGGAAAGTTCCCCAACCACTAACCTCGTCAATCCAAACAGAAACAAAACTATCTTTCATTGCTTCGGCAAATTCTACTTCAGATAGACCTCTTAAATCTCTAAATGTTAACCATCTATATTGTGGGAATTTGACGTAAAAAGTTTTAATTAAATTTGTTGTGTCTCTATGGTCTCTTGTGTGAATTGAGATAATTGTCTTAGGTGGAAGTTCCTGTTTTTTAAATGTCTCAGAAATTTTAGGCTCAATTACATCCACAGAAACATTTCTAACAACATTCTTAATATATTCTTTTTGATTTTCAGATGTTGTTAAACATTTTAAAAACCCTAAAAGAGGCCATGTTTGTCCAGGTTGTAAAGTTTCAAAAATATAGTCATAAGATTGACAAAGAACAATTTTACCACAAGGTAAGTTTGTAATTTGATCCATAACGAAACCATAAATTTCAGGAATTACAATAAGATCTTCAGGAGAGACATCTAAGTTAGTACCTTCAATTGCCTTATGAGGTAACTCAGTCATATACTCTTCACTAAGCCAACTTGATACTCCGAAGTAATCTGGTTTTTCGTGAAGGATAATAGGGTTAAATCCTTCTTTTTTTAATTCCATTGCAATTTCGTAGATATATCTAACCGATGCCTTGGCATTTCCTTTAGTGTCTTGTACTAGAAAATAAATTCTAGATTTTTTGTCTTTCATGTTTTGAATAGACCTTTCTAACTTTGTTATTTGTTCAGCATTCATATTTTATAATTTAGTTATTATTTTTTTCATTAATAGGGTGTTAAACGCGATTTTAAAAGGTATTGATACTTCATTACTTTTTAATCCTAAATCTTCGTCAACTTCGTTACTTTCCGTGAGAACAGTTTCTAGCATCGATTTAATAACCTCATATTTTACTAAATGTATTTGAGGTTCTCCGCTAACAATCGCCAAATTGACATAGTCCTCCATTACGTCAAGATCAACATAATAGTTTTCATTCAATATTTTAAACATTGTAATTTATTTTTTTTAATTCCTCCTCAAATTCAGATAATGATTTAATCGTAAATTCTGAAGGTATGTGTTTATTGTATTGGGTTTCATATTTTATTAAAATTTTATCCTCATACTTATTCAATAATAAGTCAGGGTTTGATGTAAGTAAAATATCAATTTCATTAAACATTTTATTTTTTGTTATTTCACTATAAAATAATACTTTTTCTATTAAACAACCAAACTTGGACAAAAAGAACAAAGATGATGGTTTTGACCTACCGATTTCATCTGAAACAATCATTAAGTCGTAAGTATCTCTTAAGTTATAGTAAATATCATTTAATATATTAAATGATAACATTTCACTAGATGGGGCATGACCAAACAATTCCATTGTATACTCCTCATACATAAAAGAATATAAATCATCTTTTGATGGAAATGAAAAATGAGAACTTAAATCTAAAGATGTGACATCATTTAATATTTCATATTTAAATTGACTTTCCGCTAATTCTAATTCAGTGTTGCCGGAAAGATCCATCAAATACGTCTGATTAGTTTGGTCAACCTCACTTTTATCAATCATATGTTTTTCATAAAGTTGTGTAAATTTACCGATGGTGTCTCTAAGAACACCATTAATTTCAATCCCTATTCTCTTCATACTTATCTAAAATTTGAGTAATTAATGGGTTTCTAACATTTTTGGCGTCTTTAAAATCATAAAGACCAATTTTATTAACATTTTTAAATCTTTTCAATGCGTCATATAATCCTGATTGAGTCTTGTCTTTATATCGGTCAGTTTGTTCAAGATCCCCTGATATGAAGAATTTACTATTATAACCAATTCTTGTTACCAATAGTTTCATCTGATTAGGGGTTGAGTTCTGAGCTTCTTCAAAAATAAGAATTGAGTTATCGATATTCATACCTCTCATATATGCCAAAGCAAATACCTCAATGATATCGGCCTTTTTTAATTCTTCCCTTGCCTCTTTACCAATGATTTTATTTAAAAGGTAATACGAGGGAAAAATGTAAGGGTCTAATTTTTCTTCTAAGTTTCCAGGTAAAGATCCTAATTTTTCTTCGGCTTCAACCGCAGGTCTAACAATAATTATTTTCTCGTAAGAGTTGTTCGGATCAATTAACAAATCAACCGCCGCCTTCATTGAAATGAAACTTTTACCGACTCCTGCAGGTCCTGAACAAATTGTGATTTCTTTTTCTTTCAGAAGGTTATAATATTCTTCTTGATGGTCAGATAAAAATTTATTTTTTTGTTTCTTTTTTATTATTGTATTAATAAAATCTTTTTTGGAAATTGGTTGTGATGTTGGGGTTTCTTCTTTTTGTGGTACTATTTTTTTTCTTGTCATTTTAAATTATTATTTGTTTATTATGTTAACTGATTATTCTACATAGAGTTTTATTTACCTCTCAGTTCATAACCTTCTTCATCGTGTCGACAAGTTAAGTCATTAATATATTTACTTTTTAATTTATTATTAACAATAAATTTAGAGACCCTACTCCAGTATTCCGCATCTCCAGGAGACCCAACTGTACCTGTTTCTTTAAACAAATCAATATATCTTAATGGAATAGTTTTAATATTCATACAAACTGAAGAATGTATTACCCCGCAAGGAACGGGTAAAAAATCAATATACTTATCGTTAGATGTTATTCTTGGTAAATATCCATTCTTATAGGTTGATTTGGTGATAATAAAATCTGTTTTATCATTATTAACTAATTTGGCTATCTCTTCTAAGTGGTTTGGATACCAAAAATCGTCGTGATTTAAAAAACAAACGTAATCTATATTTTCTTTTACACAAAGATCCATAGCGTAATTTGTGGCAAAAGTTCCGGCATATGACCATAAAGCTTGTTTGTTATCACCATATACATCCCTTTCGTGCGCGAATTCTAAATTCTCACAATAATTGTCGGTTAAACTTATTAATTTTTTATATTGGTTAAACTCAATTTCGTCTTCATACCTATCCCCTATTAAAAATATTTTATAATTTTTATATGTTTGGTTTAATACGGAATTTAGAGTATTTGTTAAATACTCAATAGTCTTACCGTCTTTTCTTTTATATGTACAAATTATTACCCCTATTTTCATTTTTTTCCTTTTTTACAAACAAACATTATACTAGAACATAGATCAGGATATTGTTGGCCTAATTTAAAACAACCATCCAAATATTCTTTAGAAATAATGTCAGTACTTAATAATCTGTCCCATTGAAAGTTGGCTAAAGCCTTAAAAAAAATTCCACTCCTATGTAAGATTTCTAAACCTGATTCTGTTATATCTCGTTCTAAAGTATCTAACGTATAGGTTATATTGTGTCCGTGTTTTTTTTCTGATTCGGTAATCGCATTATTGTTTGATATAAGACCCATTTTAACCGCAATTTGTCTGGACGGAGCATTTGCATTTGGACAAACAACAAATAAGACACCGTCATCTGTTAACCAGTTATCGTTTATTTTTTTTAATAACCTTACAGGGTTATCTATATGTTCTAAAACATGAGTTAAAATAACGTTATCAAACTTTTCTGACATATTTAAATCCTCAAAAGTCGATAAGATAATGTTTACATCATTATTAAATTTTTTATTTGCAATCTTAACCGCATCTTCAGATCCCTCAATACAAGTTATTTTTTTAAAAAAAGGAATAATTTTTTCTGTAAAATCTCCTTTATAACTACCTAATTCTAAAACATTATCTCCTTTAAAAAAAGGGATAAAAGATTTAACCATGTAGTTGTGCATCACATCAAAATCAAAGTTGTAAGAGTATTTGTGATCTTTAGTGTCTAAAGATTCTTCATTATAATTTCTTGTTGTATCTAATTTCATAATTAACTTATTTTCAGTTTGATCATTTATTTTAAATTTATTTCTTTTATAAAATTTAATAGCATTTAGGTTATTTTTAAATACTTCTAAGGTTATTTCACAATAATTTTGAGATATTACATATTCTTTACAATTATATAATAGTTCTTTGGCAATACCATTTTTTTGATAATTGTACTCAACGCTTACATTAGTAATAAAGGATGTTTTATTTTTTGGGTTGGTGTATAGAACTAACAACCCAATTAAGTTGGAGTTATGGTAACATTCAAATCTTACTCCCTTATTATGTAATTTTTTAGAATACATTTCTATGTCAACATAATCACCTAAACTTGGGGTAAATAGATTTGAGCATTTTTTTAAATGGTCTGTAATGTTCTCTAAACTAGAATTATTTACTTTATACTCAAACATTTTTTTCTAAGATTGCTAAACCAAAACCATATTTACCAAAATCATTGCCGTTATAAGTCATATATGTTTCATTATTTATTTTAAAAACGTGAGGGTAGTGTTGCATTGTACTGTCCCACCCGCCTTCTGAATAGGATATTCCTGACTCACTGTCTTTACGATTCCAATTGAATAAATCTTTTGACGTTGCGTAACCTATTTTATATCCTCTCCCTAAAGTCTCTCTAAAATCTGTCCCCTCTCTGTACACAAAATACATATGATATTCTCCGTTATATTCAAAAACATCGGGACCTGCTTGGCATTCATTTTCACCTAAAACATCGTTTATAATATTTTTATTATATCTTTCCCATTTTATTCCATCTTTAGATGTTGCCATTCTATTTTTATAAATTATTTCTGGTCTACCGTTTACGTTTATCCATTTTGTTCCTGATAAATAAAACATAAACCATTCATTATTAAATTTTCTAATTTTTGGTCCACTAATAACAAAAGGTTCGTCTAAATCTGCAGAAATGATTGGTCCTTTACCTAATCTTTTAAATGTTTCTCCATTATCATAACTAATCGCAACCCCAATTGAGGTGTTAAATGGTACTGATTGTCCTCTTGTCCATCCCGCATAATAGAAAAGAATTTTGTCTCCATCAACAATATTAGAAGATGGATAAACCGCAAATTCATCAAATGTTCCTAATTCCCCTAGATCCATTATTGGTTTATCTGAAACTCTTATTATTTTAGTTAGATCTTCTTTATCAACGTCTAAAAATGTGGTGTATGATTTTGCAAATCCATTTATATCGTTTTCAGGTCTACAAGAAAAATATATCCTTACAACCTCATCCAATACTAAAGTATGAGTACATTGGGAGTGGGTCTTCATCCAAGACCGATCAATCCCATCATTCCATTTTGTTGGATCAAATATATGTCCTAGTTTTTTCCATTTCATATTAAAGTATAATTATTTAAATATTCTTTTATTTGGTCTCTTGAATTAAACATCATTACATCAATTATTGACAACCAAGGAACAAATTCATTATTAAATTGTGTATATTGGATTGGGTTTGATTTGATGAAATTGAGTTCAATATTATTTTGTTTAAAGGTTTCTTTGTTATATAATTCTACCCCACCTATAGAGTTTATATAAATATCCGCATTTTGTTCTTTACATAAGGATAAGACTTTATCTTGAGATTTCAAAGTATGGTCTGTATCTATTGTAGAAGAGATTATAATAGGTGTTTTAATTTCTAAATGATCATTCATTAAAACGATACTATCGTATATAAATTTAAATAAATTAACCTCAGAATTATTTAAACATTTTGAAATTAACTCAAATGTTTCTTGAAAATAAGGGGATTTACCATATGAAGACTTAATAATATTTAACATCTTACTTTTATCTTTCTCCCATGACTTAGATAATTCTCGTTTTACTACATCTAAATAATCTGAGTCTTTTTTAATGGGTAAGGTAATAAGATGGTCTTTTCCATTTGATAAGATGCGGTTTCGGTTTATCCATCCTTTTTTAGTGTATTGGATATTATCATATATAACAAACATATCAACAGAATTTATTAATTGGAAATAACCAATGTATGGCATAAAATAAGGTTGCATTATTGCAATTTTTTTACTCATATTTTATTAAATCTTTTTTTTAATTTTGTTATATATTCTATACCTTCTCTTATTGCATTATTTTTTTCCTCTGTTGACAAACCAGACCAAGCTCCACCAACAGGATTATATGTGGTCATAAAACTATTAATATAATACATATCCCCAACAAGAAAAAGATAATTTTGCATAATACTGTCCGGAGTGTCATCTTGTGTTATATTTTCTATATTAGAACATCTAATAACTCTAGACGACGTATGACTTAAAGATGTGAACTCTTCATATTTATATATTTTTGTCTCGTAATTATGTTCTATTAGTGGGTTTTTTTTCACTATTGTGTTATGGGAACTAAAAGAACAATTTTTGTTTTTTTCTAATAAATCTACTTGTAATTGTAATTTATTTTGGTCGCACCAATAGTCATCACCATCACAATAAGCAAGATAATCATTATCTAAATTTAATTTAATTGCGTTATAATAATTATATTTTGGTCCTAAATTTTTTTTATTTGTGTTTAGTATAATTTTGTTTGGGTATTTTTTAACATACTCATTACAAATATTAGTCGTATTGTCAGTAGAACAATCATCTGTAATAAATATTTTATGATCATATTTAATATTTTGGTTAAGTATAGATTCAATACATCTGGTTATATATTTTTCGTGATTATATGTCACAATAATAGATGTTACTTTTAACATATTAACAAATATTTATTTTTTATATATCTCAAATTTAGATAAATCAGGATATGGCATTTCTAAGTCCTCATTGTGTTTTGGGGTTTCTCCATGGTAAAATTGGTTCATGAGAAGCAACCCACGAGCGGCTAGTTCAGGCATCATATAAAAATTCCAACCTAACATATCAAAATTATCATCATGGTATGAACATTCTCTTCTACCACTATATCTTGCCCTTTTAAACCAAAGATACGCATCATGATTGTCGGTTAAAATTGCCCCACCTTTTGAAAGTTTAAAATGTTTGTAGGGACCTGTAAATGAAATACACATATGAGTATTTGGTATATACATATTATGAGTAAAACTTAATGCGGAATCCCAAACATTACTACCAACTAAATTATAGGACCCTTTTATTGTCTTACCCTCAACAGGTAAAAAATTTACTTTTAAACCTGCATGTATAATTTCACATGGAACAGAGGGGTATGTCCTTGAAGGTATTGATATTGTTTCTTCTGTTATACTTTTTTTTACATTTTTTTCATAAAAAAGAGATAAGAATAACGCATTACTTTGGTTATCAACAGTGACCACATACGGGGCTCCCGTATAGTCAGATAAAGATTTTTCAAAATCTTCGGTTATTTTATAAACACCATTTGCCATTTTTAAACTATTATAATTTTGTCTTTTATTTTTTCATTTACATTTTCATTAATCATAGGAATAAAATTATGATTGTAATCATAAATAAAGTCTTCGTCTTTTTTTGGGTCTTCGTTTCTTGTTTTAGATTCATAGTGGTAAGCAACACAATCCCCACAAATATAATTTTTATGGTTACCACATAATAATTTAATATTTAATTCCACATCTTCTAAACAAGAAATGTAATTTTCATTAAACATACCTTGTTTAATAAATGTGGTTTTTCTTACCAATAACAAACCTCCAGTACTTCCGATCACCTCTTTTAAATTATTATGGTAGTTATAATAGTTTTTAAAATTAAGATGACCTAAACCAAATGAATTATTCTTTCTACTTAATGAAATAAAAATACCATCATGTTGTACAGTATTATCCTCAAAATGTAATCTACAACCAACGCTACCCGTATTTTTGTGTTCATTAAAAACGTTTAACATTCCGGATATTACATCATTTAAAATTTTAATATCGTTATTACAGAATAGTAAAAATTCATAATCATCACTAATTTGGTTTTTAACTACATCATTATTTATTTTTGCAAAATTATAATAATCGTAAGTGATTAATTTTACATTACCAATCGGTAGTATTTTATTTTTTATAATTTCTAGTTCATCATTATTTGACCCTGTGTCCGCAATAAAGACATCAAAAATATTTGAGTCGCAATTATCATAAAATGATTTTACACATTCGTGTAACATACTAACATTTCCTTTTGTTGGTATTATAACTGCAATTTTTTTAAACTTTTTAAATTGTTTACGTTTTATTTGTGGAGCATAGACTGACTCAGGTTTTAAATCTAAAGGTAATTTATCTCCCCACTTAGCAACAAATTTATTTTTACTCTCCCAAAATTCCTGGTTGGGCTGACCTACTGATTGGTGAGTAATTTCAAATGAGGTAGTAACACCAATTTTAACATCATCAAGGTAATTTGGAATACAAAATCCGTGATCATAAAAATGGAACTTACCAATTGTTTCATCAAAGGTATGTTTAATTTTTGTTTTGTCAAAAGAAATAAATAAACCATCAATTGTTACAACAGGGATTATAAAAGGTAATTTAGGTGAATATCTACTTAACCATTTTTTTTGTCCGTCAGGGTGGTGATAAACTTGACCCACCATAGTCTGACTTAATTTTTCCCAATATACTCCCGACTCAGGAAAGTAACAAGATCCTGCCTTTCCTATAATTCCAAATTCAGGATTAGATACGAAATCATTAATTAATTTTTTACCCCAATTTTTTTCTAATTTAATGTCGTTGTGACAACAAACTATAATATTGTGTTTAGATTCTTTAATACCTTTATTATAAAGTTCGGATAATGAATACTGGTTGTGGTTTATGTACTCCAATATTTGGATGTTATCAATACCTGATGTTTGTAATAAATGTTGTTTAAATTTAGAATTATATTCTAAGTCTTTATGTGTTGAGTATAATATTGTTATCATAGTTTTCTAAATTCATTTTTATATACCAGTACTCCCAAACCCGTTGTCGGATCTATCTTTATTTTCAACCTCAGAAACTTTAACAATGTCAATCCATTTACCACAAACAACAGGACATAAAACCGCTTGAGCTATTTTCATTCCTTTTGTTACTATAAAGTCTTCTTTATTTGTGTTAAATAATATTACTTTTATTTCTCCTGTATATCCTTGATCAACAGTTCCTGGCGAATTTAAAACAAATAACCCTTGGTTTAATGCCAATCCACTTTTAGATCTAATTTGTATTTCATGATTTTCGGGAACATCAATTACAATTCCTGTTGGGATTAGTTGTCTACCCATAGATGGTATTACAAATTCATCTACAGAATATAAATCCACACCAGAATCTGTGTCATATGCAAATTTAGGTAAAACTGCGTCCCCGTGAATTAATTTAATTTTCATTTGAACTTTAGGGACATCTTCGGTAAAAACCCTTTCCAACTCATTAAGATCAATACCATACTCATTCATTAGAGCTTCTAACTCTAAGTCATCATTTACTTCATTCTCACTAAATAAACTTTCAAGATCTTTAGTTTGTGATAATATTTTATTTAATTGATTTTTATCCATTATTTTAAATTTTTTAATTGTTTTATGAATTCAACTAACACATCAACATCTTTTTCACAATACTCGGCAATTTGGGGTAATTTTTGTTCTACCCAATAAGCGTGATGTACTTTATCTCCTGTTATTTCTCCGTCTTTAGGTGTTGGTATTCCCATTGTGGAACAAACCAAATCTAAGGAACCTATTGACGTGTAAGAACCATATTGCCAAATTTCTTTTGTGTCAATTGCTTTAACCTCCCAAGGCTTCGTATCGTAAGATGGTAATAACTTAGACGGTAAAATTCCGTTTATTATCATTCTTTTTGCCAACATAGGAATATCAAAATTCTTTAAGTTATGACCACATAGATAGAAATCTAATTTATGACATCTATCGAGAAGACTTCTCACTTGTGTTAATAAAACTTTTTCATCATCACCTGAGAATGTTTGTTTTTTTACTTCTCCGTTATCCATAACAAACGCCATAGAAACACAAACAATTTTTGCAAACTCAGGAACTAATGCTGATCGTTTTTTAAAAACTTCTTCTATTGATAATCCATTATCTTCTGGAAATCTTTTTTGAAACCAATCAAAATATTTCTCAAACTGTTCTGCAATTTCAGGACTAAATCTTTCGCAAGATTCTAAATCAGGACAACCTCCAACAGTTTCAATGTCAAGGAATAAAATTTTTGTTATAGGTACGTTAATCATCTTTATACTATTTTTCTTATAATAAATTCATTACTACTTTTTAAATCTGGATTATTGGTTTTTTTTATTAAATCATAATTTAAACTACCAATAATTTCGTATTCATTTTTATCTAAATTATTTACAATATCATTTACCGCAGGATAAACGCCAGGACTATGAACATCATCTAAGTAGTCGTCAAAAACTATGAAACCTCCAGGTAAAACCAAATCTTTATAGTTTTCAAAGTCTTTTATGACCGCATTATATTTATGGTCACCATCAATAAATAAAATATCAACATTTTTAATTAAATCGTAAACTTTTTTAATTGTTTCTTCTGATTTAGAATCCCCCTCAATATAATCATATTCGCAATTGTCATGTTTAAAGTTGTTAACATTTTTTATTGGAATTTCTTTTTTTATTGGGTATCCTATGTCGACGCTGATTATTTTTTTAACTTTTTGGTTTTTAGACATTAAAGATGCGGATCCTCCCGCAAAAGTTCCTATTTCCATGTATGTGATATTATCTTTATCAATATTTTCACATAAATCATAAAGAATATGAAAATGATTGTGAAAAGTATGTCTTTCCATATTTTTTATAATTTCATTAACTATGTTTAATGAAATTTCAGTTATATTAATATTTGTCATTATTATTTAATTAAAGATTTATAAAATTGATATCTTTCGCGAGTAACGTTATTAAGGTCATATTTGTCTTTTACGGTTTCATAAAGTCTTTCTCCAAGATCAACAATCATACTTGGATTGTCGACCAACTTTTTAATATTTTTTGCCCAATCACTATGGTTATTATTTTCGTTAACCAATAAAGCGTTACCATCGGTAAATTTACCTTGATGTAAAGCGTGTTTTAAATCAATCGTGTATGGACCAACATTTGATGCAATTAAAGCTTTCTTATAAAATCCTGCCTCAATAACTTTCAATTGAGACTTCATTCTATTAAAGATATGATTTTGAATTGGTGATAACGATATGTCAAATTTAGAATAATTTTTAGCATATGACGTTACAGGTTTTGTCCATACTCTTACATAGTTCTCGTTATTTAAAGACCCAAAATAGGTTTCATCCGTAAATTTATTTAAAAACTCTTTGTATTTTGGTGAAACTATTTTGTAGTTATTAGTAAAAATTTCTTCGTACTTAACCCATACAGTTTCTTCAGGGTTAATTGGTCTTTGTTTCTTTTCTCCTGTTTGTTTATTTATTTCGGTAACCATACCTCTTGTGTCAAAACCACAAACATAAAATTGTAATTTATCTTGTATTTGGGATAATTTGCTAACCGTCCCATCTAATAATTTTAAATCATGTAAGTGAGAGGATCCCCCTAACCAACCTACTCTTATTTTATCTGAAGGTAATGTTTCCTCATTGTATTGAGGATCCTGTGGGTCTATTGCGTTTGGTAACACAATAACATTTTTATTAAATTTTCTAATCTCATTAGCAAAAATTTCAGTGGTTGTTGTTACGTATGAGGCGGCTTTAAGATTTTGAACTATTTTTTCATGTATCTTATTTGCCAAGATAAGTTGTTGTATTGGATGTTCCTTTGTTGGTAACCAATAATCATCAATATCCCCAACAACAATAATTCCTTCTAATTTTAATTTATTTATTAAAGATAAAGATTTCTCATAATCTTGCCCAATACTTCTATGAAAATGAACAATTTGGTATTTTTTAAAATAGTTTATGTCATCAACGTTTGGTTGATAATCAATATCAATATGAAATTCTTCAGGGTACATGTTTTGTAATTTAACATGTGGATCTATAGATCTATATTTACCAACACCTGATTGATCTGAAGGTAATACTAATACGTTAATTTTTTCCATAACAAAAATATATCTAAATATTATGGAAATATCAACCTAAAAGACAATAAAAAATCCCCGTCTTAAAAGACGAGGATTTAAAAATTTTTAGTATAGTTAAACTTATCTTGCAATCTTTTTAACTTTTAAAAGTTTACCTTCAAAAATATGTTGACCAACTCTAAATTTAAAAATATCATTAGTACTTGATTCTGACTCGGTTAATAATCCATTACTTCTTAAAACATCCTCAACTGTCTCTTTCACTATGTTTTTAATATCATTTGCGGTAAGACCTATCTGAGGTACTTTATTTTGAATTGTTGGACTTTGTTTTTTTGATTCCCCTATGTTATCTCCTTTGGCATTAATATTCATAAGTCTTGATGCCTTTTCAACTAAGTCATCAGATAATACGGAATTGTTTAAAGGTCCTGATGGTTGTTGTATTGGGTGTTCAATCATCAATCTTTTAATTTCATCGGGTAATCTAGAATTTAAAATTTTATCTTCTGTGTTATCAAATTGGTTTTGTTTTTTTTGTTTTACTGCGTCTTCAGATAAATACTCTTGAGGTATGTTGTAAGTTCCTTTTACAGGTTCGTACGTATCAACATTTATATTATTATCTAAAGATTCTGTTACTGTGTTTCTACCCATATTATTATGCTTTTGCATAATTTGTTTTGATATCTGTAGTTTTTGTAATAACGCTTCTTCTGAATTCATATTATTTAAATTTTTTTTATTAATCAAAAATTGCGTTAATAACAACTCTTGACATACTTTTATCTCCGTTAGGGTTATAGTTTGGTCTAGGTTCGTTAAATTTCTCCATAGTTGGTTTTAATGCTATTATTTTATCTACTCTAAATAATCTCCAGCTTGGTAATGGTTTTTTACCTTTATACCCCCTATGTGAAGCTCCTTCCATATCCCATGCTCTTAAGACAGGGTTTCCGGATTTACTATACCCAAAACAAACAGGTTCAATAATTCTTAAACCTTTTCCTCCCGGTTCATCACCATCATAATAAACAATCACCCTACGCTTTTTTTTGATTGCGTCGACTATTGAGGATATTGATGCTACCTCAACAATAATGTCTTTAAATGAATTGTAAAGTTTCATTAGGTTAACGAAGCGTAAGGATATGGGTTGTCTGCTTTATATTTGTTAATAACAATTTCTGATTTTCTTTCTAATTGGTCGGTTTTTGTTCCGCCATTTACAGTATCTAAGAAAACACCGGTACCTCTACCTTTATCATCACCATCACTCATTGCATCTTTATTAGTCGATGAATACTCGTTTGTGGTCTTATAATCATTTTTAGGTATTAGTTTTTTTCTTTCTTGATCTGCATATTTAGACAACAAATTATTTGGTTGACTAAAATCTAAAGGTTCTAAAGTTGGCATATTAAATTATTTTTTTTATTAAATCGTTTATCCTAATTAGGTTTTCTTTTATTTTTAAATTGTCTGTCATATCAGACGCATCAAATTCACTTGCTAAAGGCCCCAAGTCTTTAAGAAAATCCTTATCTATTGGATCCTCTGGCATGTAATCATTTTTAATGGTCTTTGTAAAATTATCGGTATCTCTTAAACCTTTTATTGTGTTTGTTACCCAATTTCTCATTAAATCACCACCATTTAGTATGTACGGGGCATCTTCCTTGTTTCCATTATAATATCTAAACCAATTATCAATTCTTTCTAACTGTTGGAAAGTTGCGTTTTTAGAACTCCTTAATTCCTCATTTCTTTTATGTCCCTCAACAGAAGAATCAGAATTAGGGACTTGTTGAAAACAAATTGTTAAATGATCCAACAGTTCTTTTGGTACATCAATAATTTTATTATATAAATCTTTATTCACCTTTTTTTAAAATTTGAATTAATTTATTTAAGTTAATGTCTTCTTTATCTGCAATTGCTTTAATTGATTGTAGATTTTTTTTTATAATTTTATAAATAGGGGTCTCATCGTCAGATTTAAGTTTTTCTTTTTTTACAATATCTTCACTATCTGATTTTTTACTTAAAACTATTTCATCAATTAAAGTGTCTAACTTATCTTTTTCTAATTCAAACAATCTTCTTTTTGTATAACAATTTTTACACCTACCTTGTTTTTTTTCTTGTTTTAGTTCTAAATCTAATTTTTTATCAAAACCAAAAACTTTACATCTCTCATCTCTTTCTAAAAAATCTTCAACTCCAAGGTCTTCCATAGATTTCATACATTCAGAATATGTTTTATCATATTCTGTTTCTTCACTACCAAACGTACCTGTTATGTCTTCTTCATCTATCACAGGTTTGTTTTCTTCGGATTCACCATAATAAATTCTTGCAAATGGGTATTGACTTACTTTAGACATTCTTGCTGTTTGATCCGTTGTTTTTCTTGGGTGGTGATTTAATTTTAAAATAGGAACATTAGATCCAATTGGAGATCCGTCGGCGAAACCAATTCGTCAATTTCACCATCGGTTTTTACTTCTTTATATTTTTCAGGAACTTTACTTGTTAGTTTAATCCCTAACTTTTGACCAAGTTTAACAATGAATGGTGTTGCAATTGATGATCCAGGGACCAACTGAAAAACAATTAGAGGTATTAATTTTAATATATCTGAAGATTGATCTTTAATAAATTTTTTCTCTTCTTCATTTAAATCAAAATCTTTATTTTTTAAATAGTCTTTGGTTGTTGAAATAAGTATTTTTACAAGTAATCTTGTTTCTTTTACTTCGCTAATTGCTAAATCTTTATATTTTTTTAATGCACCCAAAACCGAACCAGTATTTTTTGGTTTGTCTTCACTTAACAAATTATTTGAATGTGACATATACAGTTTTTAATATAAATACTTTGATCTGTTGTATTTATTAAATAAAAAGAATGGCGGGACAAAATATTAATCAATATGTGTTTCAAAAATATAAAATAAACACCGTTAATGAGTCAATGGATATGTCATTGTCGTCAGATGAAAGAGATTATAACGAGGAAGTTATTTTTTCCCCATACCTTATTGCGGAAACCTACGGTAATAAATTACCAATTAATATTGATATTAATAATCCATTAACATCTCAAGGATTAATATTAAATTATAAAAATTTTAATTCTAATAATGTTTTTGTTTCTCAAAATTACTATAACCCAAACAATGAAGATCTAACTTGTTTTTCATCATCAACATTATGTGATGTAGGTTTAACAGGCATAGATAATGGTTTGGTTGATAAAATGACAGGGGAGACCTTAAATTATACAAAAGGATTATATAATGATTTTTTAAAATTTGACAGATTACATTTTGATAGAAGAATTAAATTATTCCAAGTAACGGGATACACCCAAAGTAATAATAAATTTTCAGGAATTACAAAAGACACTCTTTATGAGGTTGTAAGTAAAAACGATCCTCAGTTTGGTAAGTACCATGAATTGTACGGTGGTTTCTACCAAGGATTTTATAAACTATTTGGGTTTGATTATGAAGTTTTACCTGAAAGATCTTCTAAAGGTTGGTCGGTAGAAATGTTATTAAGACCTAGATTTGTTAATGAATACAATCCATTACCTACTGAAACAACTCTTAATGAGATGTACCCAAAAAATAAAAATACGTTTTTTTATTTTGGTACAAGAGCCGAAAATAAATTTTACCATCATGCCGATGGACACCCAAATTGTTTAACTGGTTATACAAGAGTTACTAATTCATTAAGTGGTTGTCCGTCAACATGTGCTTGTTGTGATAGAACAGTTACGGATAGTAGATGTGTTTATGTTTACCCACCAAGATCTTATAATAACCAACATGATCCACATTTAAATTATGGATGTCCACTTTGTGGTGGGGACAAAAAAATCTCACTAACATGTGGTTGTGGTTGTAATGAAAGTTCATGTGAAACTTGTGGGTGGGAATGTCAAATACATAATTGTGAAACAGTAATTTTACCAACACCTACCCCGTCACCAACACCAACACCTACCCCGTCATGTGAAACACAAACACCGGTATGTACACCAACCTGTACTAAATGTGAAACGTGCGATGAGTGTACAACTTGTGGACCAACGGGTTTTACTTCTATTGAGTACACATGTGAGACTGATCCATTGTTTGATGTTATGTCAAATAATATATCGTTTAAACTTTGTGGTGATGTGAAAAACCCACAGATTGGTGTAAAGGTATTAAGGTTTACTGGTGGTTGTGAAACAACGGGAACTTGCGTAACGGGTAAAACATATGTTACAGGATATACTATTGATGAATATTGTTCACCACCAATTTATCCTTATTGTGAAATTGTTAACCCTGATTTCTTAAATGAAGAGCATTGGTTTTTAGTTAACGTAACTTGGGAAAGATATTCATGGTTTGATTTCTGTGATTTAAAATTTTATGGAGGTTTGTTTGACATTACTAAATTTGAATACTTGGAATCTTTGGCAAACAACAGTGTTGAATTAATAAGGCCTCCTTTAACCCATAACAATAAAAGTGGGGAATTAATAGAATTAGTTAACTTAAATGAAACTTGGTTAGATGAAAAAAAATATAGATTAGGAAGATTAAAGATTTATGTTAACGGTAAAAAAATATATACAATAGAGGACTTTGAAGAAGTAATACCAAGAGGTTTGTTTACCGACAAAGAAAAACAAATAGGAGTTCCTTTTAATATCTCTTGGGGTGGTGGAACACAAGGATTACATGAAAATTTAACTTTTTCATCTTGTTCTGCGTTAACGTCAAATTACATACAAGATCCTGAATGTTTACCTAATAATATATTAAGTGGGACTACTTTATCGGGGTTAAGTACTAACATACTACTTGAACAAAATTTCGGAGGAACCTTTGATGGGGGGATATCTCAGTTCAGATTTTATATTGAACCTTTAGAATCCGACGAGATCAAACATAATTTTAAATTGTTGAAAGATAAATTTATTTTATTTGATCCTGATTGTCCTGATTGTGATACTAAATTTTGTAAGACAAATGATTTAACATATCAGATAAATGATGTTGTTACAAGTACAACAACAATAAATTCTTTACCACATAGTTTAGGTAGGGTTTATATTGAGGACAAAAGAGATTTAAATTATCTTATAAAAAACAACCAACGAACACTCCAACAAATATCAACACCACCAAAAGTTTTAACTCAAAGGTATTGGGACGACAATGGATGGTGGGGAGATCAAGGAAACACACCTCAATGTGTTGGGTATTCGTGGTCACATTGGTTAGAAGATGGTCCTGTACAACAATCAGGAATTCCACCGATAATAAAACCTTTTGATATATATAAAAACGCACAAAAATTAGATGAGTGGTATGGTGAAAACTATGACGGAACATCGGTTAGAGGGGCGGTAAAATATCTTAAAAATATTGGTAAAGTAAAATCATACTATTGGGCTTTTGATGTACAAACATTGTCTGAAACAATTTTAAAATTAGGTCCTGTGGTTGTTGGGACTAATTGGTATAATGGAATGTTTTATCCTAATAAAACTGGGTTAATTAAAATTAGTGGACAGATGGTTGGTGGTCATGCCTACTTAATAAATGGTGTTGACACAAAAACAAAACAATTTAGAATAAAGAACAGTTGGGGTAAATCTTGGGGTAATGGTGGACATGCGTTTATTTCGTTTAATGATATGTCAAGGTTAATAAAAGAAAATGGAGAAATCTGTTTGGCAATTGAATTAGGAAGTTAATGAGTACAAGTATTACAATAGAAAGTATTAATTTTATTGGGGAAAGTGTTACAGTACTTTTCAAACCCGATAACGATTTGGTTACAATTAATTTGGGTCCAATAACTCTACCGTTTATATTTTTCCCGGCTTCTTTAAACCCACCAAGAGAAGTATATGGAACATACACAATATTAGTGGATGAAAATAAATGTGTTAACATACTTAATGTTCCTAGAGTTACACCAACACCAACACCGACGATTACTCCAACAAGAACTCAAACACCAACACCAACACCTACTAACACTCCAACAACGACTTTGGATCCTTGTAAAGTACCAACACCAACACCTACGGTAACGCCAACAATAAGTTTAACTCCAACAATAACACCTACACCAAGTGCGACTTGTACTAATCCTTGTGGGTGTGTTAACCCAACACCAACACCAACAGTTAAACCGCCTAAACCAACACAAACTTGTACAAACCCTTGTGGTTGTAATAATTAAACACCAATTAATGTAATATAATGAATGAGATTACGATAACAAATATAACAGGAACATCACCATATGATTTATATGTTTGTGATGTTACAAATACTTTGTGTGTTTTCATATCAGGATTAACATCTGTTCCACCAAGTTACACATTTATTGTTCCTCCACCATTAAATACTTCAGGGTCTTTATTAATTAAAATTATAGACGGAGATGGGTGTGAGAGGTTTGAGTATTACTCATGTGTAAGTCCCACACCAACACCAACCCCCACACCAACACCAAGTCCTTTACCAATATGTTATTGTACTGAGGCCATTGCATTAACCGATTCGGATGGTACTTTAGATTTTGTGGATTGTCTTGGCGTTACAAATACATCAGTCCCAATAAGCCACACATCACCAACTTATTTTTGTGCGTCTGTTGTAACAAATTTATCTAATGTTAATATTGTTACCGGACCACCTTGTGTTTCCAATCTTTGTGTTTAAATTATTTATTTTAGTTCATTTGTTTATTATTTTTTAAAAAAAAAGTAATGAAAATTTTTATACAAATTGCGTCTTATAGGGACCCACAATTAATACCAACAATCAAAAATTGTGTAGACAACTCAAAAAATCCACAGAATTTAGTTTTTTCAATTGCAAGACAATTTAATCCTGAAGATAAGTTTGATGATCTCTCAGAATTTGAGTCCGATAAAAGATTTAAAATTTTAAACATTCCTTATCAAGAATCAAAAGGAGTTTGTTGGGCAAGAAATTTAACTCAACAACAATATGATGGTGAAGAATATACTTTACAGATAGATTCCCATATGCGTTTTGAAAAAGATTGGGACCAAACTTTAATTGACATGATTAAAGATTTACAAACCAAAGGTTATAAAAAACCATTATTAACTGGATATGTATCGTCCTTCGATCCTGACAATGACCCTCAAGGTAGAGTTTTAGATCCGTGGAGAATGACGTTTGACAGATTTACACCTGAAGGTTGTGTTTTCTTTTTACCCGAAGTGATCCCTAATTGGAAAGACCTAACGGAACCAATACCATCAAGATTTTACTCGGCTCACTTTTGTTTCACATTAGGAGAATTTTCAAAAGAAGTTCAACACGATCCCGAATATTATTTTCACGGAGAAGAAATCTCAATTGCCGTAAGGGCCTATACTCATGGATATGATTTATTTCATCCACATAAAATTGTTATTTGGCATGAGTACACAAGAAAAGGTAGAACAAAACAATGGGACGACGATAAAGAATGGTATAAGAAAAATGAATCATCACATTCTAAAAATAGAAAACTTTTAGGTGTTGATGGTGAAATATTAAACGAGGAGATTGGAATCTATGGGATGGGGACAGAACGCACCGTTACAGAGTACGAAAAATACTCAGGCATACTATTTTCAAAAAGAGCGGTACAACAATATACAATAGATAAGAAATATCCACCAAACCCATACGATTATAAGAACGAGGAAGAATGGATTAATAGTTTCTCAATGATCTTTAAACATTGTATTGATGTTTCATTTAACGATGTTCCAGAAAATGATTATGAGTTTTGGGTTGTTGCATTTCACAACGGTAAGGACGAGACTCTTCATAGACAAGACGCGGATACAGGAGAAATTCTTAGAATGAAACAAGATCCTGACGGATATTGTAAAGTATGGAGAGAGTTTAACACAACAGAAAAACCAAAATACTGGGTTGTTTGGCCGTACTCAAAATCAAAAGGATGGTGTAACAGAATAACAGGTAATTTATAATATTGTGGAATTTGAAATAAGACACGAATTTAGGGACATTAGATTTGGTAATGATGAATTTTATGTGACAAGTTTTTTTAAAAAATTTTACGAAAAACTTAAAACAAAATATCCTAATCACAGTTTTACGGTTAACAATAAAAAAGAATACGAAAAATATGGGCAAGGAGGAATTTATAGTTGTATGAATTTTTCAATTATAAATCCATCAAACAAAAATTATTTATTAATTTCTTTTTTTGATAACTGGAAATATCATTTTATGTCTCACTTAGGGTGGGAATCGAACAAAATGAAACAATTTTTTTATCCGGGAGGTTTTAATTTTTTAGACTATTTTAATTTTAAAGAAGTCTCTAAAACTAATAAAGATTTAATATTTCCAAAAAACATAGACTCAATTTATAATTCATTTTATTACGGACCTTATTTTGATTCTTGTTACGATGAAATGAAAGTTTTATATAATAACAAATCAAATATAGAAAAAAGTAATAAATTATATTTTAGAGGATGGTTATGGGATTTTAGAAAAGAAATGGTTAAAAACATTAATAGAGAAGATGTTTTAATAATAGATAAAAATGAAAACAATCAAAATTTAAATTATAAGACTTATCTAAACGAAACTTCACAATACACCGCAGCACTAAGTTTACCTGGTGGTAATGAAATGTGTAATAGGGATATTGAATGTTTTGGTATTGGTGTTCCCGTTATAAGACCTACACTGAATATTGAATATAATGATCCATTGATACCTAACTATCATTACATTAGTTGTTATCATTTTTGTGACTATAGTGATGGGGGGCACCCAAAATACTTATCTTATGAAGATTTTAAAAAAAATTTATTAATAACATGGGATAAAGTAAAAAATAATAAAGAATATTTAAATTTTGTTTCTACTAATGCAAGGTCTTGGTTTGAAAGAAATTGTACTGTGGAAAACAACATTAATCATATTTTAGATAAACTTAATTTAGAAAAATTATTAGAGGAATGATAACATTAGTAACAGGTTTATGGGATATCGGTAGAGGTAATATGACAGAGGGTTGGTCAAGAAACTTTGATTTTTATTTAGAAAAATTTAAAGAACTGTTAAAGATTGATTGTAACATGATAATTTTTGGTGATATAGAATTACAAAAATTTGTTACTGATCAAAACAGAGACTTAAATAAAACTAGGTTTATATTAAGAGATTTAAGTTGGTTTAAAAATAACGATTACTATGAAAAAATACAAACCATAAGAACAAATCCTAATTGGTATAACCAAGTTGGTTGGTTAAAAGACTCGACACAAGGTAAGTTAGAAATGTATAACCCATTAGTTATGTCTAAAATGTTTTTATTACATGACGCAATGTTACTTGATCCTTTTAATTCTGAAAAACTTTATTGGATAGATGCCGGATTAACAAACACAGTTAGTGTTGGTTATTTTACTCATGATAATGTTTTAGAAAAAATAAATAAAACATTTAATAACTTTACGTTTATATGTTTTCCGTATGAAACAAATACTGAAGTACACGGATTTGAGATAAATAAAATGACAGATCATATTGGTAAAAAACCAAATATGGTATCAAGAGGAGGATTTTTTGGGGGAACCAAAGAAACAATTTCCCAAATGAATTCATTATATTATCAATTATTGTTTCAAACCTTGAACTACGGTTTAATGGGTACAGAAGAAAGTTTATTCACAATTTTAACCTACACTCAACCTAATATAATTGATTACGTAAAAATAGAATCAAATGGGTTATTATATAAATTTTTTGAGGATGTTAAAACCAACAATGTGGTCATAGAAAATAAAAAACCAAAAATAATAACTAACAATGAAAATAATGGGGGGGTTGGTTTATACGTGATAACATTTAATTCTCCTAAACAGTTTGAAGTTTTGGTTGAGTCTATGATGGAATATGATCCTTCATTTATATCCAAAACCAAAAAATTTTTATTAGATAATTCAACTGATTTAACAACAACAAATGAATACTTGAGAATTTGTGAGATGTATGGTTTTGTTCACATAAAAAAGGATAATATTGGAATAACAGGTGGTAGGCAGTTTATTGCTGAGCACTTTAACGAACAAAATGATCTATCAACATATTATTTTTTTGAGGACGATATGGCTTTCTACCCAAAGGAAAGTGATACATGTAAAAATGGTTTTAATC
>Ga0209107_10000179_pt1 | contig 37455 bp, 53 predicted proteins | sample LakErihyJuly2011_2_FD_187460 | JGI IMG/M metagenome (GOLD analysis project Ga0209107, IMG submission 187460) | Freshwater microbial communities from dead zone in Lake Erie, Canada - CCB hypolimnion July 2011 (SPAdes) (version 2) | ecosystem: Environmental > Aquatic > Freshwater > Lentic >...
TGGTGTTGAAGTGTTAGTTTGGGTTGGGGTTACAGTCGGTGTTTGCGTTTCAGTTATTGTTGGGGTAACAGTTGGTGTTGAAGTTTCGGTAATTGTTGGTGTTACAGTTGGTGTTGGGGTAACTGTAGGTGTTGAAGTTTCAGTAATTGTAGGTGTAACTGTAGGTGTTGAAGTGTTAGTTTGTGTTGGAGTAACGGTAGGCGTTGAAGTTTCAGTAATCGTTGGTGTGACAGTTGGTGTTTGAGTTTCGGTGATTGTTGGTGTTACAGTGGGTGTTGAAGTGTTAGTTTGTGTTGGAGTAACCGTAGGCGTTGAAGTTTCGGTAATCGTTGGTGTGACAGTTGGTGTTTGAGTTTCAGTAATTGTTGGTGTGACAGTTGGTGTTTGAGTTTCAGTAATTGTTGGTGTAACGGTTGGTGTTTGAGTTTCAGTAATTGTTGGTGTAACTGTGGGCGTTGAAGTGTTAGTTTGTGTTGGTGTAACCGTTGGTGTTGATGTTTCAGTTATAGTTGGAGTAACTGTAGGTGTTTGAGTTTCAGTTATTGTTGGAGTTACAGTAGGTGTTGATGTGTTAGTTTGTGTTGGAGTAACTGTAGGTGTTGATGTGTTAGTTTGTGTTGGAGTAACAGTGGGCGTTGAAGTGTTGGTTTGTGTTGGAGTAACCGTAGGTGTTTGAGTTTCGGTTATTGTTGGGGTAACTGTAGGTGTTGATGTATTAGTTTGTGTTGGAGTAACCGTAGGCGTTTGAGTTTCAGTAATAGTTGGTGTGACAGTTGGTGTTGAAGTTTCGGTAATTGTTGGAGTTACGGTTTGTGTTGGAGTAACAGTCGGTGTTTGAGTTTCGGTGATAGTTGGAGTAACGGTTGAAGTAGGTGTTACGGTAGGTGTTGATGTTTCAGTTATTGTTGGAGTAACCGTAGGGGTTTGAGTTTCAGTAATCGTCGGAGTAACCGTTGATGTTGGTGTTTCGGTAATTGTTGGGGTAACCGTAGGGGTTTGAGTTTCGGTAATAGTTGGAGTAACCGTAGGTGTTTGAGTGTTAGTTTGAGTTGGCGTTACCGTAGGAGTTTGAGTTTCGGTAATAGTTGGTGTAACCGTTGGTGTTGATGTATTTGTTTGAGTCGGGGTTACAGTTGAAGTTGGGGTAACCGTTGGTGTTTGGGTTTCTGTAATAGTAGGTGTCACTGTCGGAGTAACCGTAGGTGTTTGGGTTTCTGTAATTGTTGGAGTAACAGTAGGTGTAGATGTGTTAGTTTGTGTTGGTGTTACAGTAGGAGTAGATGTGTTAGTTTGTGTTGGAGTAACAGTTGGTGTTTGAGTTTCGGTGATAGTTGGAGTAACAGTTGAAGTAGGTGTTACGGTAGGGGTTGATGTTTCAGTTATTGTTGGAGTGACAGTAGGTGTTTGGGTTTCGGTAATAGTTGGAGTAACAGTGCTTGTTGGTGTAACTGTAGGTGTTTGGGTTTCTGTGATTGTTGGTGTAACAGTAGGTGTTTGGGTTTCGGTAATAGTTGGCGTAACAGTGCTTGTTGGTGTAACTGTAGGTGTTTGAGTTTCTGTGATTGTTGGTGTTAATGTAGGTGTAACCGTAGGTGTTAAAGTAGGGGTAACCGTTGATGTTTTTGTCGGCGTTGGTGTTTGGGTGTTCGTTTGAGTAGGTGTTTTTGTTGGGGTTACGGTTTGAGTTGGTGTTACTGTAGGTGTCGAAGTGTATGTTACCGTTGGAGTAACCGTAGGAGTTGAAGTTTCGGTAATTGTTGGAGTAACAGTTGGGGTTACTGTGGGTGTTGACGTAACTGTTGGTGTTTGAGTTTCGGTGATAGTTGGGGTAACTGTTGGTGTATTTGTAATAGTTGGTGTAACAGTTGGTGTAACAGTTGGTGTATTTGTGATAGTTGGAGTAACTGTTGGGGTTGGAGTAGGCGTCGGTGTGTAAAGAGTTTGACAGTAAACGACATTAAATCTTGTACAGTCGTGAGAAACAACCTTAACTCCAACGGCAGGAGCGGTGTTGAATCGTGGAGGTAAAAGTAGAGAAGTGATTGGGGGTATATTAGTATTAATAGTAGCAACTAATATACATTGATTACCAAAAACATCACATACAAAAATATTGTATGGGAATGTTAATCCTGATATCTCGGCAATCTGAATGGAAGTCATTATCTTTTAATAATAAATATTTTTGTTTTGGTTTTATGAAAATTAAAAAAACTATAACTTAGATTGATTACAACAAGAACAATCACCGTTACTCTCAAGAGTTTTAGGTGTTATAACAATTGTTGGGTAGTTTACAATTGTGTTTAAAAAAGTGTCAATATCTTCTGTATGTAGAATGTGTTCGTCACTTATTAGATAACTAACATATAGTCTATTATATAGTTCAAAAATATCTTTTATGCCTAATATTTTATCACCATTACTGTAAATGTCGTTAATATTTAAAACCAAGTTATTTACTTGATATGTTGGAATTCTAACCATATTATAAATTATATTATTACACCTGTACAAGGGTTTATTTTAACAAAATTATCAGTTGGACAACCGTTATATATCAATACACCATTACGGTATAATCTAATCCAAGTCACACCTGAGTGACAAAACGTTGGGTCAGCACAAACTAATGAGAATGATATATTACCATCAGGAGATGCCGCTGCGATTGTTTGTGCTTGAGCACTACTAATAGTTATTTCATCGTACCTACTAAATCCAACATATCCTGGAGAATAAGGTGCTTCAGTTGGGTAATTTAAATCGTCAGTGAGTGGGAAAATACCGCTACAACCTGAATTGTTTAATGATACTGTGTTTTTTGTTGGGTCAATACTGTCATATACTGTTATAGTGTTTGCTCTAACGTAGAATCTCGCACCACAACAAGTGTGACCACCACCACACGGAGCGCATATTGATGGGTTAGTACAAGTACCTCTACCTGATGTTAAAACATTTGACATTTCGTGGTAATAAGTTGCAACAATTTTAAAGTCAGTTAAACATTGGTCAATTGTTGGTGATGATGGGGTAACTGTTGGTGTTGGGGTTTTTGTTGGTGTAACACTTGGTGTTAATGTTTGTGTGACACTTGGTGTGACTGTTTGAGTAACACTTGGTGTTGGGGTTTGAGTTCTTGTTGGTGTCGGTGTCGGTGTTGGAATTGGTGTACCTGTCGGTGTTGGAGTTGGGGTTCTTGTTGGTTGACAAAAAGTACAACCACCCAAATTTGAATACCCTAATGGGCCGGCATTTAATTTTATTGAATTACCACCAATAGTGTCGTATGTAACACCAATGTATGATAGACATTTTGTATAACCGTCAACGTCTGCATTGAACACCATATATTCCGTGATATCACCACCCCCAGGGTTGGTTAAAACATCGGTAGTTGTGTAAATAATGTTAGGGTCACCACAATCACTAAATTGTTTACTAATAGGACAATTTATGTTTACGTTAACCGTGTTAAATGTTACATCACCTGAAAATGAACAATCTCTAGTGATTTCTCTTGTTGGTGTCGGGGTAACAGTCCTTGTAGGTGTTGGTGTCGGGGTTGTACTTGTTATTTCGGCCTCAACCTTTAAAATACCACAAACATATGTTGGGGTTGGTGTTGGGGTTAATGTATTAGTAGGGGTTGGTGTTGGGGTTGGTGTTACAAAATCAACGGGTACACAATCAAAGTAAGATTCGAAATCTAATACGGAACAGTTATTTGTTGGTGTTGGTGTTGGCGTCGGACAAGTTCCTGACGATAAATAAGAATCAAATAAATCGGGACATTCTGTACTACACGGAGATTTACCTGACAATAAACAGTCTCCACCTAATGTGTTAGATAAACACCACTGTGTTGTACCTGTTTTAAAATAAATAAAATATCCGTTAGATGAACCTGACCAACTTTGATATCCATCGTATGTTCCGTTATCTGAGAAATTATCGTTATATGTTGAGTAACTCGTGTTACTAATGCAATATTGTGTTAGACAACTCATATTAAATCGTTAAAATTGTATAGTTAATACACCCATTGTCATCTTCAATTTTTAGATTGAAATCATCTTGACTTTGAAGAATAGTTGGTATCTCAAATGAGTATGGTAATGTTGATATCGAGTCTACATAGACACAAATGGTTACCGGATTGTCACATAAATACACATTAAATGGGGTTGAGCCCGTAATATCGGTAATTGTTACTATTTTAGGCATTGTTTTTTTGTTTTATAATAAATATAAAGACTGACGGAAACTTGTGAAGGTTGATTAGTTTAATATTTATGATTATTTTTGTGGTTATGTCAGATGATGTAGAAATATTGGTTGAGTTATTGTATGAAGTGTTAGGTGACGAGCATTTACATTATGAATCCAAGGGTCAAATATCCTTTGATTGTCCCGTATGCGATGATGGGAGACATAAAGGTAACCTTGAGGTAAATTATTTTTCTCACGTTTATAAATGTTGGTCTTGTAGTGATGAGAATGGTACGCACGGACCTTTGGGTAAACTATTTGACTTATACGGAAATAAGAAACAAAAGAAAGTGTATGAAGTACTTCAACCTGAAGCGTTTAAACCTAAAGAGAAAAAACTACCTAAGTTAAGATTACCTGATGACTTTAAATTATTTAGTGAAGTTAGTAAGGCGTATCCTATACGTAGACAAGCATATAACTATTTAACAAGTCGAGGAATCACTGACGATATTATTGAGAAATATAAAATTGGTTTTTGTGGTACGGGAGACCACGCAGGTAGGATAATAGTTCCTTCGTATAATGGGTTTAATAAACTGAACTATTATATTGCAAGGAGTTGGTATCCAAATACTAAGGCCAAATATAAAAACCCCGAAGCTGAGAAAGATAAAATTATATTCAATGAGAATTTGATTAATTGGAATAAAGATATATACTTAGTGGAAGGTGTATTTGATGGTTTCTTTTTACCTAACAGTATTCCTATGTTGGGTAAACATATGTCCGAATTGTTATTTGACACGATTTATCAAAAGGCGATGGGGAACGTCGTGATTGCGTTAGATGGTGATGCTTGGGTAAATGCCGTTAAATTGTATCACGAATTGAATGGTGGTGGTTTGTATGGTAAAATTAAGATATTAAAGTTACCTATGGATAAAGATGTGTGTGATTTAAGAGGGGAGATTGATAACTATTATTTTGATATTAAAGATTGATTGTGGTCGAAGTTAAATTAAGTGATTTAAGGACTATTAATAAAGACCAAAAATACTATTGGAGTAAACCTGACAAAATTGAGTTAATTGATAGTATTAATACGAATGGTTTTGATGGTGAAAAAAGTGTTATCACAATTAGTAATGATTATTATATAATTGATGGTCATCATAGATGTGAAATATTGAAGGATATGTATGGGCCTGACTATAAAATATTGGTTAAGAAATATTTTTTTAGTCGAACAACGTACATTATAACATTATCGACAATCTTATTACTATTATCCCCAATAATTATTATTGTTTATATTTTGAAAAAATGGATTTAAAAGAGATTGCGATTGAAATTAGGGGTATCTTAGAAAAACGAAGACAGTCGTTAGATTTAACTTTCGTTGAAGATACCCACACTTATTATATGAGGGACTTAAATGGGGAAATTCGAAGTGATTACCCATCTGTCTCAAAGGTAATGAAATATTTTTATGATGAGTTCCCCGCAGATGAAATTGCTGAGAAAAAATCAAAAGGAGACCCGAAAGAAAAAGAACGTTTGTTGACCGAATGGAAGGCTGCGGGTGACTATTCAACAAATATGGGGTCAAGGGCTCACTTCTTTTTGGAGAAAGAAACCATCAAGTTATTTGGTGATTACAAGGATGTTAGGGAACCAATATTCGAATGTGATTTTGAACAAATATTGACTAGTGATAGTATGATTACTGCCGGTAAAGACTTCTTACAATTGATGATTGATAGGGGTGCGGTGTTGTTAGATACCGAGATTGTTCTTGGAGACCCTGAATTTGGATATACAGGTCAACCCGATAAAGTTTGGCTGATTATGAATAAAGAAGGGACTGAGTTCGGAATCATAATAACCGATTGGAAAACCAACAAACCAAAAAACTTTGAAAGTAATTATTTTACTAAACCAATGAAGTTCCCATTCCAACAACACCCAAATAATGCGTTGGGTCACTATTTCACACAATTACCATTTTATGGTAAATTATTGGTGAAAATGTTACAAGGGACTAAATACGAGAATTTAAAATTGTATGGTTGTATTATTGTACTGATTAAAGAGACGGGGGAATATGAAGAATTTAGAGTACCTAAAGAGGTTCAGACAACAATCTTTAATATGGATATGTCAAAATATTTGACTAATAAACTTAAATAATTTATTATTAATTATGAATGAAATGATTATTGAACCTATTTGGTATTATAATACTACTTGGGATAATTCGGGAATTGGAAAAATTAACGTTAAATATATAATAAAATGAAGTTAAGAATGAGTAAAAGTTATATGACTTATGAGTTGTATGACACAATTGAAATTAACAAGGAAGATTATCCTGAGTTAGAAGGTCTAACTGATGAAGAGGCGGTAGCTTATTTACAAGACAATATGTGGGATTTTCCGATTGAAGGTGCATCAGAAGAGACTTTAGGTGGTGAGTTTGAATTTAATAGAGATATCGTGAAAGACAAATTCACTCAAGAGGAATACACAATAATTTTAATGAAAGAAGATTAATATGGAATTAAATCAACCAAGAATTGACTTAAAGAAACAACCAACAGTTGTTTGTGAAAAGTGTAAAGGTATGTACTTCAAAGAAGTTGTACTAATTAAAAAAGTACCGGCATTAATGACGGGTAGTAAGGAAGATACGTTAGTACCATTCCCAACATATAAATGTGATGATTGTGGTCACGTTAATTCGGAATTCGCATTATTTGAAGAAGAAAACAAGACTAATTTAATTCAATAATGAACCATAAAGAATTTTTCATTTGGTTGGACGGATTTCTAACTAATAGAAATTGGACGGTCATTCAAGAGTCGGATATTGACGCAATTAAAGAAAAAATGAAAGAAGTTAAAGGTGAATTTGACCTTGATTGGAATTCACTTAGAACTAATAAACAGACATCCCCATTTAATCCGGTCACAATTCCACTTGGGGATTTGGATGATTTAGGTCATCCACCAAAAATTGTAATGTAATATGAAATTAAAAGAATTTTTAGAAGTTGCTTTATTAAGTAAAAAGAATAACCCAAGTTTAATTAATGAAACTTTTGTTGATGAAACTTGTCTTTATGGTAATGAATTGGATAAATATAAAAACATCATTAAAGAATGTGATGAATTTGCAAAATGTGATTCATTAGATATTTTAACAATGCCGTTAGTTAAAGGTGAAAATGATAAAGTTTACACAACTCAAACTATTAAAATATCAGATTTAACGGAATTTAAAGGTAAATGTTATTTATTATCCTTGGCGTTAACACCTGAAATGTATGACCCAAATCAACTACTTAGACCTGTTAAGAATGGTGCCGCGATGGGACCAACAATTTATGACCCATCAACGTTTGAACCAAGAAAACATATTTTATTAACTTGGTCACCTGTAATTTCATTTGATTCTAGCGCTAATGATGAATTAACATTAAGAAATGACATTCATAAGTTATTGGATGATGTTTTGGATAACCCTGAAGAATATAAAACTAAAGGACTTAGATATGTTTTGGTTAGAGGATTATTTGAGGTAATAGACAACAATGATGGGTCTGAAGTTGACAGAAACGTTTATGATTTAGATTTAACCGCTAATAAACCTGACGATGTTGGTTATGCGGTGTATTATTTAGAACAAAATGTTGTTAAACCTGGTGAAATTGAATTGAGGTTAAATAATAAAATTATCCCACCACATTTAAAAGATAAATTTATTGATGAGGTTGGGATTGACCCTAAGTTAATTACTGAGGAATTGATTAACAAGTTTTTAGATATTAATAACGTACCAAGACCATTTGATAATACTAGGTTAATGGATTTTTTGAAAAAAAATAAAGAAGTTGAGGACAGAATTTCTAAAATTGAAAAACACGATAGTAAAGTAAAAAAAATGATTAAAGAATCAAAATATGGTAAATAAACTAGTACATTTTTCAGACCTACATATTAGGTTATTTAAAGACCACGATTTATACCGTTCAATCTTGAACGATATGTTTGACCGATTCAGAGAAATCAAACCTGATAGAATTGTATTTACAGGTGATTTGGTTCATTCTAAAAACCAAATGACGCCGGAGTTAATTGAGTTTGTTGCTGAGACATTAACCGAATGTTCTAAGATTGCAAAAACAATTTTAATAATTGGTAACCACGATTTCCTTGAGAATAATATGTCAAGATTGGATGCGTTAACGCCAATTATTGATTCATTGAAAAATGAGAATATTGTTTATTTGAAAAATCGTGGGGAATATGAGGATGAGAATGTTGATTGGGTTGTGTTCTCATTGATGGACCATAACATTCCCCCTGATATTGAAAAGACGGGAAGAACTAAGATTGGTTTATTCCACGGACCTGTTCAGGGATTAACAACAGATATTGGATATAAATTCGACAGTGGTTTTGAATCTGACAAGTTTGGGGGTTGTGACTTAGTGTTATGTGGGGATATTCACAAACGACAGATATTCAACATACCTGGTGGTAAGAAAGCGTATATGGTTGGTTCTACTATCCAACAAAATTATGGTGAGACAATCACTAAACACGGATTCGGAATTTATGACGTTGAGAAAGATGATTACAGTTTTGTGGATTTAGATAATCCAAGACCATTCTTATCATTTAAGTTGAGTTCTTATGATGACATTGAAAGTGGAAGTGAAAAACTAGCAAATGTTTAACATCAACTCGAAATATGAAAATGACATCCTACAGTATTGTAAAATAAACAATATTGGGGATGTTAATCTATTTGTTACACAGTGTTTCAAACAAGGGTTTGATATAAAGAAATACGGATTTTTGGGAAATTCACTTAATGAAGGTGAAAAAGACTTAAAAACGGATAACGAAGGTGAAAAAGACTTAATAGATTCAAGAAAAACGTGCGGGATTGAAGAAAAACGGGTGGAAATTGAGGTAATCCGAGAAATACGGGTGGAAGTACCCGTTGAAGTTATAAGGGAGGTTGAGAAAATAGTTGAAATTATCAAGGAAATTGAGGTAATCAAGGAAGTTACTGTGGAAGTACCTGTTGAGAAAATTGTCACAAAAATAGAATATATTAGTGACAAAGATTCGGAAAATGAGTTGTTGTTAAAAATACAACAACTCGAAGAAACCATTTTCCACTTAAATGATGATTTTGAGTCAGAACGTCAAGAATTTTCCACTAAAACCCAAGAATTGACAAAAATTTTCCAAGATAAAATATCTAAAGAAAATATTAAGGTGGTGGAAGTGGAGAAAGAGGTGGTAGTTGATAACTCAAAACAAAAAATGTTGGAATCAACTTTACAAAATTTAAGAAAAGAATTAACGTTGAAAAACTCAATAATAGATGAGTTAGAAACAAAAAATAAACAATTAGAGTCTCAAAATAATCATACCCCTGCGGTATATTTGAAAGGTTCTAATTTATCAGAAAAAATGTAATTATGGAAATTTTTATTTGGGTATTAATGGCTTACGGTATGAGTAACATACTAGTTTACGGGTCAATCTTTGGTTGGCTAAGAAATGGGCTTAGAAATTGGGGAGACAATCCATTCGCACCGTTTCAGGGTGTTGGGGGTTTCTTTGCTGATTTATTATCTTGTATGATGTGTACAAGTACTTGGGTTGGGTTTTTTATCGGTTTGGCGGTATATTCACCAACTAATTTACATTTGGGTTGTAATAACCACGTATCTTGGTTTTTTGATGGGTTATTCGCATCAGGATGTGTATGGGCAATCAATTCAATAGTTGAGTGGTTTGAAGAAAATAGACCGGCAAAGTAATTTGACTATTGGTTTTAAAATGTGTATTATTAATTAAATAATTTAAATCGAAAATAATGGGTAAAAAAACACAAGAACACAGAAAAAAAGTTGCAAAACGTAACGCTCGTTTACAACAAGAGAAGAACGTTTTCAATAAAGCTTATCAATCGGCGATGGAAGTGAAAATGGCGGAACTCAAAGAAAAGTTTGGTAATTTGTCTGAGGAAGAAGTGAATATTGCTTTGAATAATGATATTGACGTTTCGTTAAACGGTCAAACAATTGATTCAACTGTCGTAGAACCAACAACAGAAGACATAACAGAAACTGTTAATTAATATGAGTGTAGATTTAACTAAGTTTGATAATCCATACGTACAAGTTGTGTGGGAAGATTATGCTGAAAACTTTACCCAAGAAAAAATTAAGAGTGTTAAACATTATTTCCAACAAAAATATTCCACAACGAATATTAACGTAATTACTAAAACTAAAGTTAGTAAGGAAACTACACATAATGTTGACATTTCTTTTAATATCTTGGATAAAAACTATCAGTTAACTTTAGTTGAGTCATTCTTAAAATCTAAGTCTAACGAGGGTTACTACGATAAAATCTATGAGTTAGATAACCAAGTAGATAATAAAATGATGATGAACCAATCAGAGGTAACCCCCTTTAAAAAATGGTTCATTAAAAACATTGAATTCTCTAACTTTTTATCTTATGGTGAAAACCAACGATTAGATTTTGATAAGTGTGATGGTATTTCAGTTGTGGAATCAAACCCACCCAACTTTGGTGGTAAAACGGTACTTAGTGTCGATTTACTATTCTTTTTATTCTTTAACGAAACGACTAAAACTACTAAGGCAGAAGAAATCTTCAATAGATTTACAGACAAGAATAAGGTATCAGTTAAAGGGGAAATTGTTATTGATGGGGATGATTACATCATTGAAAGAAACATTATTCGTAAATTATCAAAAAGTGGTGATTGGACAGTTAAGACAGAATTAGATTTCTTCAAAAAATTGGCTGATGGGAGTTTACAGAACTTTACAGGTGAACAGAGACGTGAAACTGAAGCGTTTATTAAAACTTCCATCGGTACAAAAGAAGATTTCTTGATGACGATTTTAACTACCGCAACAAACTTAGAAGAGTTAATTGACTCTAAACCAACTGCTCGTGGTCAGGTGTTGTCTCGATTTATGGGTCTTGATTTCCTTAAAAGGAAAGAAGATGCGGGAAAAGAGTTGTATAGTGAGTTCTCAAAATCAATGATATCGAATGTGTATAACTCGGAATCATTAAAAACTGATATTGAGACTTACAAAACAAATATTCAGAAAATGACTGAAGAAAATGTTGAGTTACAAAAAGCGTTAATTGATGTACAAGACCGTATTATCAAAGGTCAGGAATATAGAGATACTTTAATGCTGAAAAAACACACTGATATCGACCGAGAAATTAGTCAATTATCACCTGAGAAAGTTAATGGTGAAATTTTATCATTAACTAACTTAAAAAGTGGTGTTGAAAAACAGTTGACCGAGTTAAAAGTTGTTGAACCAAGTGATTTTTATCACGAAGATAAACACGACGAAGTTAAGAATGAATACAACATTCAGTACAAAGAATCTGTTATGGTTCAGAGTGAGATAACATCTATTGAGAAATTACAATCATCAGTAAGTGGGGGTATCATTTGTGAACACTGTGGAATTGATTTAATGAACGCATCAATTACTCAAGCAAAAATCAATGAACTTGCAGGTTTTATCACGCATAAAGACCAAATTAATAGGTTAATGCAGGATTTATCCGACAAAGAACAGGGTTTTGTTAAACTTAAAAAAGAGTTTGATGAGTATGAGAAAAATAAGTTAATCAAAGAAAAGTATGAACTTACTATTGAGTCTTATGATTTAAAAATCAAAGGTTTGAATGATAAGTTAAAAAAGTATAATGAGTTACAAGACAAAATTTTGGCGAACGATAAAATCGAGAACCAATTATTGAAGGCTGGTCAACGAATTACTGAATTGGAAAACGAAAAGAATGGTACGACTAAAAAGATTGATAGTAACATTTACCAAATAGAAACATATGATGGTAAAATAACTGACAATAATAATAAGATTACTAAAATTCTTGAGGAATCCGAAAGGGAAAAGATTTATAAATTATACTTAGAAATTTACGGGAAGAATGGTATTTCAAAACATATTATGAAAACTATGATGCCGTTGATTAATTCGGAATTACAACGATTACTTGAAGATAGTTCTCATTTCAGATTAGAAGTTAGAATTAACGATAAGAATGAAGTTGAATTTATTATGGTTGACAACAACACTCAAGTTGAGAAGAATATCGCGTCAGGTTCAGGGTATGAACGTACTATCGCGTCCTTAGCGTTGAGAGCGGTATTGAGTAAAATTTGTTCTCTACCTAAACCGAACATCATTGTCTTTGATGAGGTGTTTGGTAAAATATCTAACGACAACTTAGATATGGTTTCAGAGTTCTTTACTAAGATTAAAGAATATTTTGAGAAGATATTTGTTATTACACATAATCCAATGGTTACGAATTGGGCTGATAATGTTGTTAAAGTTAGAAAAGAAGAAAATATTAGTTATGTTTCTCAATAATTTGTAGAATTGAGTTTTTTTAGTATCTTTGTTAAAAATAGTAATTATGAAACCTAAGAATTTTAAATACATCTTGTTTTTGTTCGCAAAACATACTAATCAAGATGATTATGTTGTTGAGATAGCTGAAGAAATTGCTATTCTAACTAAAAGTAATAACATTAGATTTTATTACGGACCTGAGGCTTCGGTTTATACGTTTTCGACAACTGATACTTTGAAAGATATCAAAGAATATCTTGACATCATATTAAGTGAAAGTAAATCAACTTACTTTTTACTTCCGTATGAAACTGACAAGTTGTCATTTAGTTTACCTGATGATATCTCTTCACACTTGTTTAATGACAAATTGTCAGATATTGAAAAAACGGGTCTAAATTTGGAGTCAAAAGAATGGTCTGAGTCTGATTTTAAAAAGTTGGATGAGGAAATGTTTGAAAAATTTTTGAATGTATTTTCTGAAAATGATGAAGACGATGATGATATTTCAAAATTGATTAAACGTACAAAAGAAGTTAAAGTTAATGATTTTGTGAGTGAAGACCAATTTAACGAAATTTTATCTAAAATATCTGATAAAGGTATTGCGTCGTTATCAGAAAGAGAGTTATCTTTGTTAAACAAGTATTCAAACCAAATTAAATAATTAATATGAAGGACAAAAATTCTACAATTCCGATTAATCAAGATGAGATTCAAGTTTATTTGAAAGACATCCGTAAAATTAAAGTGATGACACCTGAAAGAGAAAGGGAGTTATCCGAGTTAATCGCCAAAGGGAACCTAACTGATAGACAGATACGTAAGATTGAACTAGAACTTGTTGAGGGTAACTTACGATTTGTTATTACGGTGGCGAAACAATATCAAAATCAAGGCTTACCATTACCTGATTTAATTAATGAAGGTAATTTTGGATTGTTAAAGGCAATCCGAAACTTTGATTGGTCTAAAAATTTAAGATTTATCTCATACGCGGTGTGGTGGGTTAGACAATCAATCCTACAATCGTTAAACGACAACGCGAGAACTATCCGACTACCGGTTAATGTTGTTCAAGATTTGTACAAAGCAAAGAAAGAAATTGAAACATCGGGGGGTAGTTTAAGTGATAAGTTTCAAAATCTACCATCAATCATTGATTTGGATATGAACATCAACGATGAGGGTGATACGTTAATTGACATCATCAAAAACGAAGGTGCTGAGATGCCTGACGAGGCGTTCAATAGTCAAGATGTGCTAAAATCAAAACTAATTGGTTTATTAGATATTTTAGATGAACGTGAGAAAGTCATCATTGAGGACTATTTCGGATTAACAGGAACTTGTAGAACATTGGAAGACATTGGGTCCGATTTCAACTTGACTAAAGAACGTGTTCGACAGATTAAAGAGAAAGCTCTTAGGAAACTAAGGAATGAGAGTTCGATACTCTTTGACTATATGTAAAAAAAATGAAACCTTCTATTTATTATGATAGAAGGTTTTTTACATTTATAATGACTAAAATTAAAATTATGGGAAAAATTAATGAATTTATTACAAAACATTATCAAAAGATAGTATTCTTTTTATTGTTGGCTATATTATTAAATACTTGTGGTAATCCCACAAAATCAGTAAATAAACGTATTGATATTTTATCGGAAAAAATTGATTCGTTAGAAACTATTTCAGTAAACAAGACTGATTTAACTATTGAGGGATTAAAATCTGAAAAAAGAATGATTCAATCAACTGACAGAAAAATGTTAGACGTTACTCGTCAAACAGAGATTGATAAAGAAATTGAAACTCTAACAAAATAATGAAAAACGTTTGGAATTGGATTAAGAACAACCCGATTAGGTTTATGTTCTTAATCCCTATTTTATTGGTTGCCGTTATATCAATATCACACGTAGTGTCTTGGTATGAATTGGCAAACCCATTGAGTTGGGCGGTTTACCTTTCGATTGCGATTGAAGTCGGTGCGATGGTTGCGTTAGTTGCTGCGACAAATAAGATTAAAGGTGGTGTTTGGTTTATGTTCGGATTGGTAACATTTATTCAAATGGTGGGTAATATCTTTTTCTCATTTAAAGAGGTTGACACTAACGGTGATTTATTTAAATCTTGGATTGAATTGACCGCGCCTGTTTGGGAAGTCTTGGGTTCTGACCCGGCTGATTTAACTGCGATGAAACGTTGGTTAGCGTTCTTAGAAGGTGGTCTTTTACCTATCATTTCATTAACGTCATTACACTTCTTTGTTAAATTTGACGATAATAAACCGAAAGATGAGACGATTGAAGAACCTAAAATTGAAGAACCTAAAATTGAAGGACCAAGTGATGATGAGGATGGTGGGTTAATGTCTGATTCGGTGACTAACCCCACTTATGAGATAACTAAGGTGATTTACGAAAATAAAGTAGAACCTATTGTTGTTGATGAAGTTACAGGTGAGATTGAATTACCTGAAGAAGAATTACCAATACAGAGTGAAATTTATATTACTGAAACAACAACATTACCAATCGTTGAAACATTTGCGAGTGAAGAAGAATATCTTGACTTACAGGAAAGTCATTCATCGGTAAGTGAACCTGTAAATGATACTGTAAATGAACCTGTAAATGAACCTGTAAATGAGGTTGTAAATGAGGGTGTAAATGAGGGTGTAAATGAGGGTGTAAATGAAATTATTGAAGTACAACCTATGGAATTTCCTGATGGTACGGGGATTTTATCATCAATGGATGAAGTTTATGAAGAACCTACTATTGAAACAACAGAAACTATTAATGACGATATTAGAGAAATATTAGAAGAAATTAGTGATGAGGTTTACACCACAACAACAACGACTCTTTATGAGGAATACGTTAAAAGACTTAGTTATGTGAAACAATCTTAACACATAGAATAAAAGTTTAATTTATGTGTTAATGGTTGATATTCAAAAATATGGAAAATTTAAAGGTACGGGGAAACAAAAGAAAAAACATCAAATTATTCTTACCCATACCTCAAGAAATATTAATGATTATCTACAATCATTAAAATACCGTTACAACGGTGAATATGATAAAATCCCCCATTATGTGGTAACACGAGAGGGGGCTATATTACAATTACTAACCAATCCTGAGTATAGTAATTATTTTTCGGACCCGTCAATTAATCAGGGTTCTATCATCATTTGTTTAGAAAATTTAGGTTGGATTCAAAAAGAACCTTTAAAAGATTATTACGTTAACTGGATTGGTGATATTTATAAAGGAGTGGTATTTGAGAGAAAATGGCGTGACTACTATTTTTGGCAACCATATACTGAGAAACAACTTGAAATGACGGTTCAATTATGTACCCAATTATTTCAAGAGACCTCAGTTAAATCTCAAGTTATCGGTCATAATACAAAAATAAGTGATTTCCAAAGACAGGGAGGGGTGGTAACTCGAAGTAACTATGATGTTGACTTTACCGATGTTAGTCCGGCTTTCAGTTTTGAGGAGTTTATAAAACAAATAGAAAATGGGTAATTCACACGACGAAATTAAACGATTATTAAAGGCATCAAAGTCGTTATTAAGTACGACAAAATTAAATGAAGACATTAGTAGTATTCGAAGCCAATATGGGATGATATCTGAACAACAAGATATTACGCAAAAATTTAATCTTGGTAAATCAATTGAGGATGAGATTGAAGATGACGAGGAATATGAAACTGCGGAAACATCTGACGAGGATGAGGATGAAGATGAAAAAAATAGTGCTACGGATAAAAAACAAGCCTATAGAATTTCAGGTGGTGTTTTAGTATTACACGGTAAAGAACAAACTGATTTAGAATTAACAACTGATGAGAAAATTGCGTTCCAAGAAACAATGGACGAATTCGTTGCTGAGGTTTCTGACTTAGTGGATTTTAATAAATTAAATGTGTACCCACAAAATGTGGAATGGTCAGGTAAAATCATCGACTATAGTTTAGAATTCTTCTATTCTATTGGTGAGGATAATGGTGTTTACATTGAAGGTGAAATGATGAAATGTGATGAAGAATTTTTAGAATTCTTAAATAAATTGAGAGTTTATTACGAAAAATTTAAATCAAAATGGTCTAAAGTAATGGGTTCAAGAAAGAAAACAATCAAAAAAGAAGAATGAAAACTATATTAAAATATATTGATATAAAACTGATGGTGATAATAGGTCTTATTATTACCATTTTGTGTTTAAGGTCTTGCGGTGTCACTCAGGACCCTACTATAATTAAAGTTGGTGGTAAACCATATCAGGTGATAAAACATACGGTAGACACTATGTATATTTCAACTACTCAAACCGTTTATAAACCAGGTAAAACAATTTATAAGGAAATCCCAATTTATGTTGAGATACCGGGTCATATTGATAGTAGTGAAGTGATTCGTGATTATTATAGTAAAGTTGTTTACAAAGATACTTTAAAGTTGAAAGATAGTTTGGGGTATGTGGCGGTTACTGACACAATATTTAAAAACAATATTTTAGGTAGAGTTTGGGATTCCCACGTAAATAAAATGATTGTTAAAGATATTCTTATCGTTAAAGAATTACCTAAGAATCAAATTTACTTAGGGGGTTCATTAGGGATGAATAGTCAAAATGGATTTACTTCAATTGGTCCTTCAGTTTTATTTAAAACAAAGAAAGATAAACAATTCTCACTTGGTGTTGGGTTAGGTCTTAATCAAACAATTTATTACCAAGGGGGTATTTATATTAAACTATGGGAGAATGGCACTAACGGCAAGTGATAAGAAAGAAATCGAAGTTATAATTCGAAAAGAAATAAAAGATTTTGTAGGTAGTACTACTATGAAACAGTTTGAAGATAAATTATTGAATCTGATTGCTAGTGAGATAAATCGTGGTAAAATACACGGTAATGTTAAAGAAGTGGTACTAAGAGTTTTTAGAGAGTTTTACAATTATATGTGGACTCAAAGAAGTTCTTGGGAACCTAGATTAAGAAATGCGTAATATGGATTTTACTAATAAAATTAAGGACAAATTTAACGAATTCACATCGGGTAAATTGACAGGTGTTGAAGGTGCTCAAGTTACGAATAAATTAAATCAGGCGTTATCAGTAACTGAAGGTGAATATTGTGATTCTTGCGACAGAGTAAAGTCTGAATGTGTTTGTGATAATTCGGAAACTAAAGAATCTACAGGTTCGGGAAGTGCCGGTGGTTATTCATCACCATTGTTTGGTGAGAATGAAGTAACTAAAGTTGAGACTAAAGAGGCGACAGGAGCGTCTTCGGCAGGGGCGTATGACGCACCTGGGTTTGAAGATGTTAATATGAGAGGTAACCATACTCGTGGTTCAGGAATTTCATTTAAGAAAAAACAAATACCGGGTGGTAAATTTGTTGAGGTTAAAAAGAAATGTAAAAAATTCCCATATTGTAACCAAGGTGATATTAAGGCTTTAAAAATTTTTGAAAACGAAAAATTACAAGAAGCTATCAAAAATGTTAGTAAAAAAATGAATATTAGTGAATCAGCAATTAAAAATATAATTGTTTATGAATACGAAAATAGAAAATCTAAATAAATAAATGAATATTCTTGAATATTTATAATAAAAACAAAACAATGAGAAATAATAATCAAAAAAACATAGATAGTTTAGTTAGTAAAATTTTGTCTGAGACATTGGAGGAAAAGGCTAATAACTTAGTATCAAGATTAAAACATAAAGAAGTTAATGAACTTGGGGGTATGGACGATGGTCACCCTAAATTTGGTAAAACAAATTTTTCAGATATGAGTTCTGACGAGATTGCTGATTTGTTGAAAAACTATGATTCTGAAGAGAATGATTTTGATGGTGATGACTCAGAAGAAGAAATTAATGAATTAGGGGGTATGGACGATGGTCACCCAAGATTTGGTAATAAGAACTTTCATAAAATGTCATCTGAAGAAATTGATGATTTGTTGTCAAATTTTGGTGATGATGATTTTGAGGACGGTGTTGATGAATATTCTGACGAGGAAGAACACGAATACAACGACGATGATTTCGAAAATGAATTAGATGAAAATGATTCTGAAATGTGCGAATGTGGTAGTAAAATGTATGAAGGTGTTTGTAATGAATGTGGTGGTTCATATGGTATGATGGACGAAGAAGAAGATTTTGAGGATGAAGAATATAATGACGACTCAAAGGCTTGCGAATTCCATAGAGAACATTTTGGTGATGATGATGAACGTACTCAACGTTTCTGTAAATCATTAAGAGAGTCATTAAAAGGTGGTCAAAAGAAATTAGATAAAGACAAAAATGGTATCCTTAATAAAAGAGATTTTGAATTAATGAGAAAAGGTAAAAAAACTGAAACAAAAGAAGGTAAACCTGATTTCTTAGATTTAGATAAAGATGGTGACAAAAAAGAACCAATGAAAAAAGCCGCTAAAGATGCTAAAAATAAAGGTGGTAAAAAAGAATCTTTGAAATTATCTGAGTCTGAGTTAATTGATTTAATCGAAAGTATCGTTAAAGAAGATTTGAAAACTACAGGTGGTAAACCTAAAGGGTTGGCTGAATATGAAAGAAGTCATAATGGTTCGGGTAAAGAAAATGCGGACTATATCAAATCGGTTACTAAAAAAATGAAGGACTATTTGAAAGATGGTTCAAACGGTGAGTATTCAATGGAACCTAAAATTTTTCCAGCAGGAAATGGTGAACTTAAAAAAATGGATAAAAAGGCGTTTGAGATTTCTGATGAAGGTCAAGACTTTGATTATGAAATCGCAGGATTACAAATCCCTGATTATGATGAAGTACAACCTAATGAAGAATGGGTATCTGATAACCTTAAAGGGTCATCTAAAACAGGTAACAATTCAAAATGGGCTAACGCAGTTGAAACACCGGCTAATAACAAATTCAACGAGTTTAGAAAAAATAGAAAACTTAATAAAATTAAACAACAATCTTATAATAAAGCGGCTCAACCGGTATTCAATGAAAAACCTGGACAAGAATCGGGTAAAGGTATTAACATCAAACTTGAGTCGACAGAAAAAGAAACTAAAGTATTAAATGAAGAGTTCAATAAAATCCAACGATTAATGGGTTATAATAGAAAAACTCAATAATTTACTTTAACATATTAATAATTATAATTTCTCCATAGACATTTATCTATGGAGAATTTTTTTAACTATATCACAAAGCCTTTGACACCTGAAGATGTTGACGTTTGGTTCCGAAGTAATAATATAATACCTGAAAAATTGGTGTTATACTATGATTTTACCCGTTCATTAAATATGTTAATTGTTAAGACATATCTTGGTGAGAGTGATGGGTCTAACGAAACTAAAATAACATTATCCGACGAAGATAAAGAACATCATTTTATTTGGTGTTGGAATAAAACGTTAGGGAACTTTAAAAAAGAAAGTGTTCAGTTCATCCCCGAAGGTGAACACCTTGAGTACTTCAAATCATTTTTCAATGAAACCTTTTATAACCAAAAAAATGAGGACATTAGAAATTCTATTAATGATTTTTTCACGGATTTATTTGACACACAAAAACCATTTACAAAATCAGATTTAGATATGATTTCTTCACTATATAAAGTGTTGGATAAAAATATTGAAAAATAAAAATCCCCCCACTATTTACATTAGGAGTAATAAAATTAACTTTTAGTATAAATAAAAATAAAATAAAACAAAATTTAAAATGGAAACATTAGAACAAATCAAGGCGTTGGCTGAAGAATTATCTGTGGATACGACTAAGTTTTTTGGCGGTAATAAAAGTGCGGGTACAAGAGCAAGACAAACGGCACAAAAGTTGAAAAAACAATTGGACGAGTTAAGAAAAGAAATTTTAGCTGAAAGAAAAACTGAGAAATAATGAATGATATTAATACAATATTTCTATTTGTATTTATTTTTTCAGTAATCACTGTGTTAAGAACAGTGTTTAGGTTTATAGTGTCCCTATTACAATCTACCCCACAGAAAATGGTATTGAGTAATAGGGAATTACTCTACCTAGGATTGACAATTACATATTGTCTAACATACATTATAAAAAATTAATTATGAGTTTATATACAGAATTTTCAACACTATTTCCTTACTTACAATCGGTTAGGAAATTGAAGAATTATTTAAGTTTTGACCTTAGTATTCCAAACACTTGGAAACTACCTAAGAAGTTTGTTGATGAGGAAAAGATTATGGAACAGGATTCAAAAATATCAGGACATAGATTGATTTCTTTTGTTACTGAGATTAGTGAAGATGCGGTTGAGAAAAATACGGACAATATTCAGAACATAATTAAATATAATTTGGAAAGGGAAGAAAAAGATAGATTGTTCCAAGTAAAAGTTGCGGAACTTAAAAGTATTTTTGAGAAACAAAGTTTAAGTAAATTAAAAAACTTATCCTTTGAATTAAAAACTGAAAAAATTGAGTTAGAAGATGAAGAAGAGTCAGTTGGAGTTACAAGCGAACTTGTTAGAGAAGGAGAGGAGTAAAATGGAACTTGAATTGGACCGTGAAAAACGACAATTCATTGATAAAATAAAAAATATTAATAAAGAAGATATTTTACCAAAAAAACCTGAAAAATTATCATTATGGAAGAGAATAATAAAAGTATTGATGGGATAGTTGAAAAACTAGCGATGATTGTAGAGGCGACCGAAACATTATTTCCTGATGGGAAAATGGCGGTTCTGTTTGCATTAAATGAGACTGACTTTAAGAGAGTACAGGAGAACTTTAGAGAAGTTGATAGAGGTCATAAGCAATTTAAAATTGATATTTCCGGTACAGAATTTATTTTTTTACAGGAAACGTCGTTGACTGACGAAAAAGATAAGATTTAGGAAACCCGTAATTGACTAGTATATTGTATAGGTATTTTCGTTGTGATGACGATGAATCTTTTACAAACATACAGTCAATTTTTTTTTGCTCAATAAAAACTTTAGACAGGTTATCTATAAATCTGGACGAGTCATCTTCATTTTTAAATGTGAATAGATTAATCACATCGTCGTTCTGAACAATAATTTTATTATTTATTTTAGATACCATTTTTAAACCTGTTCCTGACAGGTATTTTTTTACCAATTCTTTTGTGTTGATTTTCTTTTTGGTGGTGTAATCTAAAAAAACCTCATCAATTTTATACGGTAACACTTTAAGTATTGCAAATTCATCGTCCTGAAGGTCTACTTTACTTTGACGACCAAAATCATCTTTAATGTAAATTACTTCCTTATTCACATTCTTTTTACCTAATAACGCAATCTCATATTCGGACTTAAATCCGTTTTCGTATTTTTTATCAAAAATAACCTCATCACTATCATTGACAAGTTTTTTATAATACTCGTCAGCATTTTTTAGTGTTTTAAACTTCTTGATTATTTTCTTTTTTACTTTATTTTTGAATAATACTATGAGGTAATGATGCTCCATAAATAATAAGTAAAATTAAATCAGAATAAGTAAATGAGTAGTGAGAATTATTACGCGATACTAGGTGTTAATGAAAAAGATAATCAAGACACAATTAAAAAATCATATAGAAAATTAGCCAAAGAACATCATCCTGATAAAGGTGGTGATGAAAACACATTCAAAAAAATATCAGAAGCTTATGATGTCTTGGGGGACGAAAATAAACGTTCTCAGTATGACAACCAACGAAATAACCCATTTGGGGGTATGGGTGGAGGGTTTAATCCGTTTGAACAAATGTTTAATCAACAAAGAGCTCAAAGACCTCAAAGACCAAGTGCTCCTGATAAAATTATTGATATTATGATTGGTGTCTTGGAATCTTATAATGGTTCTGATAAACATATCACATATCAGAGAAAACATATGTGTGATGATTGTAGTGGGTCAGGTGGTGATAGAAATACCTGTCAATATTGTCACGGAAATGGGTTTGTAACACAAAAAATTGGTACAGGAATGTTTGTTCAGATGGTTCAATCTCATTGTAATGCTTGTAATGGTCAAGGATATAGTTATGTTAGAGTTTGTCATACTTGTCAAGGCTCAACAACTAAAGATAAAATGGAAACACTTAGTGTTAAATTACCACACGCGGTTGATGACGGACAATTCTTAAAATTACAAGGTAAGGGGGATTATTATAAAGGTATTTACGGTAATCTAATACTTAGGGTTAAAGTAAAACCTGACGGTGACTTTGAAAAATTTGGTAATGATTTAATCTATAATAAAATTTTCGATTTGAAAGGGTTGAAATCAGAGTCGTTTGATGTGCCACACCCACAAGGTCCGTTATCAATTAAAATGCCACCGACGTTTGATACGTCAAAACCCCTAAGAGTTAAATCCAAGGGGTTCAATGGGGGTGACTTATTTATTAAGTTGTTTGTAAAGTTTACTCGTTAATTAATGAGTAAAAAAGTGGAAAACATCTTGAACTATTTTAACTATCCCATAACACGACGTGAATAAGATACCAAACCCAAGAGTTAAGATTTTCACATTACTACCACTAAGACCTTTATTCTTACAAGTTTTACACGGCTTTTTACTACCAACTTCACTAATTTGGTTTAACACATTAGCCTCAATTACATTACCTTCAAATTCTTCCATAATTATTAATTTTATTTTATAATGATAAATATATTTATACTAATTTCAAGGTTGATTAAAAAATAAATAATAACTATTTTTACATAAAAAAAAGTATGCTAAGTTACATTGGAGGGAAAAGTAAGATAGGGAAATGGATTGTTCCATTTATCCCAAATGATATTGAAACGTATGTTGAGCCATTCAGTGGTATGTTTTGGGTGTTCTTTAATATGGACCTAAAAAAATACCCTAACTTAAAGAAAGTTGTGTATAACGATTTCAATCCGTTGAACTATAACCTATTTAAGTGTCTACAGAATCCGACTGAGTTATTAAATGCGATTAACTCAATTGAGTGTCAACAATTTGGTGTTGAGGTTACCCCTCCTCATTTAAAAGAATTATTTAACAGGTTTCAGGCTGAAATATTCGCTGAAAATTTCAGCGTAAACCCTGGCGATTATGAAACCGCGGCTAAGTATGTGTATATATTAACACAAGTTTTTTCAGGGTCAAAACCTGAAAAGAGTTCGTATATTGACCTTAAAGGTAAGTACAAGTCAAAGTATTTAACGTTCAGAGATAAGTTAAGTAAACCTGATTGGTTAGAACACTTCTTGAAGATTACTGATGTTGAAAATATGGACTTTGCGGAGGTTATAACTAAGTACGACGGTCCTAAGACCTATTTCTATACTGACCCGCCATATTGGAAGACAGAGAACTATTATTCAAATCACGATTTTGATAGAGAGGACCACGAAAGATTGGCTAATGTTTTAAAAGAAATGAAAGGTCAATTCTCATTGTCTTATTATGATTTCCCGTTGTTATCGGAATGGTTCCCTAAAGACGAATACGTTTGGGAAAGTAAATTATTTGCTAAAGCGGCGGCAGCAAAAAAGGGTAAAACTCAGAATATGGGGGAAGAATTATTAATAATGAATTATACAATTTAGTTGTAATTTCAAAAAATGTGACTATTTTTGAAAACTGAAATATTTATTAATAAAAATAAAATTATGAGAATAACTTCATTACTTTCAAACTTAATTGTTGAACAATCAAGATTTCAAGTATTATACGATAAATTGGTAAAACCAGTACCAAGTAACGACCCATCTAAAAAAGCCAAAGGTGCCCTACCTTTCGAGATATTAAAACAAGTGATTTTTGCTGACCCTACGGTCCAAATGCCGGAAAACTTTGATGTTGATGGAGCGTCTGTTGAGGATATGGAGAAAGTAAAGGTTGGTAAATTTACTCAATGGTTACTTAAAAGTTTGGTTAAACCATCCAACGAAGAATTATCCCAAATTGGTAATATCGAAGGTGTTGACCCAAAATCACCTGAATATAAAACAATTGTTAAAGAATTCCGTAGAAGATATCTTGAGGATTTATTTAAAATGAATGACTTACTTAAAAAGTTTGAGTCATATAAAGCACATATCCCACAAGAAAGTCGTGACATTAACAAGTTAACACCAATGTCGTTAACTAGAGTAATAACTTCAATTCCTGAAGATGTTGTGGCTAAGAAAAATAAAGAAAGTTTAAAGAAAGACATTCGAAAAGAGCGTGAAGGTTATTCACATCCAGGGGCTGAGGTTATGAAAGTTGGTGCTGATTATACCTTAATTAAAATTGAAGGTACAGGTGATAAACAAAAAGAGGCGGCATCTTGGTATGGTGGTTATTATGATTACCAAAATGGTGAGTCACATTGGTGTACTTCACCTCCGGGTTCAAACTACTTTATGACTTACGCTAAACAAGGGCCATTATACGTTATCTTAGCGAATGATGATAAAGGTTTAGTTGGTAAAAGAACGGGATTACCTCAAGAAAGGTTCCAATTCCACTTCCCATCTGACCAATTTATGGACAGAATGGACCACAGAGTGAATTTGGTTGAATTGTTAAATGGACCATTGTCTGAATTTAAAGATGAGTTCAAACAAGAATTTGCAAAAGGTTTAGTATCAAATAACTCAAAAACAGTTGATATTAATTACCCTAACAGTTCAGCGGGTAAATTCGTGGCATTATACGGATTTAATGAGTTATTCGAAAGTTTACCATCAGATATTGATAAATTACATATTAACAATACTTCAAAAGAAAACATCGCACTTGATGTTCCTGAAAGTTTAGGTAAATTCACCGGATTACAATCAATAATGTTTACTAACTTAGTAAAAACATTACCTGATGTGTTCGATAGAATGCCTAACTTGTATTTCTTATCGTTAACTGAAAACAAACAATTGGAATCAATTCCTGAAAGTGTTGCAGATGCTGATATGTTGAATTTCTTAGTATTGGTGGATTCAAATCCGAGTGTTAAGATACCTGAAAGACTTAGAGAGAAACTTGAGGAAGATGCTCCTATGTTCTTTACCGTTATGTAATTACATCTAAAACAAAATATATGATGAAGAATGTTGATGTTGATATTTATTTAAATCATTTTAAAACGTTTTTTGATAAAAACCCTAATGATTTAACCGAGTTACTTGGTGATGTGTTGGTTAATGATTTCTATGACAAAGTTGAAGAACAATGTTATAAGAATCTTGAGAAGGGTGAGGATGTTTCAGTGACACGACAACAATTGATTGAAATCGTTGTGGAACTTAAAAATGGGACAATACCTCCTGAAGAAGTCAAACGAATCAACAAACTATTCCAAAAAACAAAATATGGTTCATTTTGCTTGAACTAAAATAGTCCCCCAACTTGGGGGATTCTTTTTTTATATACATTAAACTTAATAGTTATGGTGAATTGGGGTCAATACAAATACAACGATGAGTTATTAGTTACTATCGTTGATGATGAGGTTAGTTATAACCTAAAGGTAAAGATTGTTGAGTTTGAATATAATTTACATCGACAACCATTCATAGCCGACTTAAAAGTCTTGGAGTCAACCGAGACTATCGCTTATCCGATTGATAGTGTTCTAAGACTACCTATGGAGACCTCGGACTATATTAACTTCTTATTGTTCGCACCTTGTGATAAGGCCCCGAACAGAGAATTAAAAAGAAAGGGGAAATTATTTTTGAATTGATAGTGCCAATTCAAAAAAGTGTGTATCTTTGTTAAACCAAAACGATAAAGATATGAGAAACGCGATTATGACCTTAGACCAAGTAAAAGAAGTAGCACCATCTGTATTCGCTACAAGTCCATCACCAAAAGTATCTAACAGATACACATTCGTTCCGACTGTGGATATCGTAGAGAACTTCCAAAGAGAGGGATGGGAGATTGCGAGTGTAAAACAAACAGGGAAAGGTATCTACGGATTACACGAAATCAAGTTCCGTAATGGTGAATTACCAAAAGTTGGTGACACATTGATTGAGGCGATAGTATCTAACTCACACAATGGTATGGCAACATTAAACATTAAGGCGGGTTTACACCGATTGGTATGTGCAAACGGATTAACAGTACCTACTGCGTTATCTGAGGCTTTCAGAGTAAGACACACAGGGTTCGAGTTAGACGATGTAAAACGTTTGACTGAGGACTTCTCAAAAAGACTACCAATCATCGAAGGTTCTGTTAACCGAATGATGGAGAGAGAGTTGACAACTGACGAGAAGATTGACTTCGTTAGAAAATCGGCTGAGGTTCGTTGGAAAACAGGTTCAGTACCTGCGACATTGAACTACGATGAAATCTTGAATCCATTAAGAGATGCTGACAATGGAGACTCACTTTGGCAAGTATTCAACGTAGTCCAAGAGAAATGGGTTAGAGGAGGTATCGAGTACAAAACTAACAAAGGTCGTAAGACTCAAATTAGAACTTTGAACGATATCGTAACTACTAACCGAATCAATACAAAACTTTGGGAATTGGCTGAAGAAATGTTTTAATCAAAAGGGGGGGTGAAATTCCCCCTTTTTTATTATCTTTACCATATGGAAAAAATATATGAAAACATATCGACTGAACATTCGACTGACTTCTTCAAGAACTTTAATAGTCTTGAACCGAAAGAAGAATTAGATGAGGTATTTGGTCAGGTGTATTTTAGTAGTGCTAAAAGTATGGGTACTGCGAAACATCCACATTATGAATTTGAGTCAACATTGAAAGATGAAGCAACGTTTGAGAAGAATTATGGTAACCCATTATGTGCGGTCCATCACAGACGACGTATATTAAGTATTGAGAGAACTGAAGAGAAGGTATCCATTAAATTATTTTATTACGGGAGAGATAGGAGAGTTGGTAAACCATACTTTGTAAAATCAACCGCAATGTATTTCCTCACTTATAATTACAAAACAAACTCAATGTACTCTGGGTCATTGATTAATTACCACAAGAAACGAAAATGTGTTAAGAGATTGAGAAGGGTTACATTGTGTGAGGACCCGGTGATTCAATTTCAAAATAAGATTGATGAGTATTTTAATGGGTCAATATTTGGGAATGGTATGGTTACTTTTGAAAAGTTCGATACTACTATCCCTATTAAGAAATTTGTTGATACTATCCCAACAATTACAGAAATTGATGAAGAGGGTGATGAATACACGTTATATAAACACTTTTTAGTTGCGGGTGGGGTTAAGTTACCAAACAATTGGAAATGTTTGATTGAGGCCTATCCACAACCAAGAAAAGTGGAATATAAAAAGGTGGGGTATAAGTATGTTGATGCTTTTATGTTGATGAGAGATATGAAGGGGGATAAGTTAAAACGTGCGTTACATAGAGTGACATCGTTTAATACGTTATCATATCAATTTGCAGTTACGTTTTTCGGGTTGGATTATTTGTTGTCAAGACCTGACAATGAAATCGAACTAATATTAGATAATAAAGTACATTTCAATGAATTTTGTGGTGAAATCCTTTTCAATAAAACAGAATTAAAAAATATATATCAAATTTACTTATTGGTTTGTCGTGGTGGTGTTGACTACGTTTCATTTATGGACCACATTGTCTTTAAGACAAAGATATTGAAGTATCAGGATATCAAATGGAAATCAAACACATTGGAGAAATTTAATGATGAACACGTTACTTGGTCTGATATTATTGCCGGTTATACGGATGGTATTTTCACTCGAAGATATGACTCAAAGTTCTTATATACTGTGAGTGAGTTAATTTTTGATGATGGTGTTACGTTTACCCCTGTTGTGTTAACCAATACTTCAGAATACAACGACGAGTCATCCGTCCAATCTAACTGTGTAAGGACTTATATAGATAAACCTGAGTGTTTCATTGTTTCACTAAGAAAAGATGATGGACAACGTTTAACTGTTGAATATATAACTGAAGCTAATAAGGATGAGAAAATAACGTTACGTAGAATTCAGACTAAAGAAAAATTTAACAAAACACCGGACTCAAGTTGGGATGTTGCGTTACGAATTTTGGATGATAGGATTAATAATTTAGTGAGTAGAGGTTATTATTCGTTACCTGAAAAAGATGTTGTGTATACATTAGGTCTAGCAACACATTCGAAGGGTATTATTTACAATACCGGCTATTTTAATACCATTATGTGGGATGATGTTGCGGAAAAACAACATACTTACCAATTTTGGGATGAAGACGTAGATGGTGATTTACCGTTATAAAAAAAAAGATATGATACCAAAACATTGTATAAAATTATTTGAAACAAAATACGAAACATATCCATCATATACTAAGATGTTGATGACTATGGATGTGTTTAAAAAATTAGTAAACAGAAGTGAATTACTTTGGTGTAGTCACTCAATTAGAGATAATGGGGATAATGTGTTATCGTCATTACATTCTTATCAGGAATCAGGTATTTATATTTACTTGGGCACTGAACTTCAGGGTTCGATTTATGAAGAAGTGGTTTACTTTATGTATCAGATTGATAAAAAACATATAGTAGATTTTACAATAAACCAAATAACAAAACAAAAGAAAAATGGAAATAAATAGTACAGAGTTACAAGAAAAAATTAAAAAAGGTGATAAACTTGTTGTCGATTTCTTCGCAGAATGGTGTGGACCGTGTAAGATGATGAAACCTATCTTTGAAAGAGTTGGGGCTGAAGCAATTAGTAATAACTCGTTAGTTTCTTATTACACATTTAATGTTGAATCTGATAAAGCATACGCAGCATCATTAGGAATTAGAAGTATCCCAACAGTTAAATCTTTCTCTGATGGTCGTGAAATAACAACACAAACAGGTTTGTTACAAGAAACTCAATTGAGAAACTTAGAAAATATTTTAGTCAATGGATAAATTAGTGATTGTTTATACGATGAACGGTTGTCCATTTTGTGAAATGATGAAAGAACAACTTAAAGAATCGAATATCGAATTCTATGAAAGAGATATTGACGAACATAAAGACGAATACGATATGTTTGTTGAGATAACTGAAAATGAATACGTTCCGGCATTTATGATTGTTGAATCATCTGGTGAAGAACCCAAATCATTACTCTTCGCACCTGAGAGAGATTTCAATGAGATATCAGAAGGTGTTGATATTATTAAAAAACATTTATTGGTATAAAAAAAACCCCATTTTTAACGAATGGGGTTTTTTGGTTAAAATATAACACAATCATTGGTTCGGTCTTTAACTAACCAAGGTTTATTATCGAATGGGAGAAGAATATCATCTAAAATATCATAACCCCCCAACCTCTCATTAAAAGTCGTTAAATCGAAGTCAAATACGTCTAATATCATTGATTTAACGAAACCATCGTTATACATTGAATTGGATTTAATGTCAATCATAAAATCTTCATCCTCATCAAGTCTTGTTGAAATTTTAAAAGAAAGTTTTTGAGTAACAATTGGGTTCATTATGTTGTGAGCGATATACTCGGAGTAATAGTAATGTGAACGACCCATATCCAAACTATAACCGTGTGGGAATTCAGATGTGATACTTATTGGGGGGTAAACGAAATTGGTTAATTCATCAATATCGTCATTGGAGAAATTTACTTCATATAGTAAATCATTTGTGATTGAAAGTGAATTGTCTAAACCTGCGTGTTGGATAATAAAGTCAGTGTAGGTTGGTCTTGATGTGTTATAGAAGTCAAACCAAAATGTGTCTTTCTTATTTAGGTCAACATCGTAGACAAGTAAATCAATAAGGTTAAATTCCCCATACCCTAATGATTCTAAGGTTTCTTTGTATTCTTCAATAAATGAGGTTTTAATGGTGTTTAATTCTAATAAGGTTTCTAATGATGTCATCCCATTAACTAAAACAAACTTACCACAATCGGTAACTTCAATGACAGAATCGTAATCACCTTTTTTGTTAATCTCTTTTAAAATATAGTCGGCTAATAGGTTGACAACACCTCGATTTAAATTTGGATTTATGTATTTCATATTAATTGTTTTTATAATTAATATCGAAATTTAGTAACACTCTAAATAGTTTAAACAAAAAAAGGGAGTTAACAACCCCCTTTATACAATAAGTTTTAGCCCATTACCTTTTTGTGTAATACTTCTCAACTACTTTTTTAATCGACTCTTGGATAGATTGATTATTGGTTTTTTGACCTTCAGGTTGTGAAGGTTGTTGACCTTGTTGAGTTGTTGGTTGTTGTGCTTGGTTTCCTTTGTTTTTACATCCACATCCCATATTAATGTTTTTTATTAAAGTTTATACATAGATAAATATCTACGAAAAGGTTTAATTGTAAAGTTTAATGGACTATTTATTGTAATAATTGATATTTATTGATATGAAAAAAATTAGATTAACGGAAAGTGGTTTGAAAGGATTTGTTCGTGCGATTGTTGAACAAGTTGAGGGTGAATATTACCATATGGAACCTGGCCAATTTTTAACGATGTTAACTGCTGGTGTTAACCGAATGGATATAGTAACTAAATTAAAACGTTTCCAAGGGAAACCTGTGTGGATTGATGGTGATTTAAATTTACAGGAGAGACCTATCACAACATTAGGTAATATTGCTGGAGTTTCGGGTGACTTATACTTATCAGGGTGTAAAAAACTTAAAGATTTAGGTGGCTTACAATCTGTTACAGGTAAATTAGATATATCACGTTCAAGTGTTTCATCTATTGATGGTGTTGAATATGGTTCAATATCTCAGTATGACTCAGAGTTAGAAAACAAAGAGATACGTAGGGAATATAACGCAAAATTTGCGGAAATGCAAGCCGATAGAGAAGAAGGGACATTTGATGACCCTAGTAGTAGTGATGAGGCGGCAAAACGATGGGCGTTATTACGATATCTATCAAATAACGATAGTTCTGTGATGATTAGGACTGATGAGGTTAATCAAGAATATTATGATTTAAAACAACGATTAGAATTATTACAAGACCGATACAATGAAACTGATGATGATGAAACTGTTGATTCATTACAAGATGAAATTGATGAGGTTGAGACTCGAATTGAAGAGATTGAGACTGAATATTATGATGTTTATGATATTGTAGATAGTACTTATGGTAATTATGGTATGTCAACATTTATTGTTCGTGACTTAGGTGGTTTCCGTAATCCAAATGAATATAGTGTTGGTACAACAAATCAGGCTGATAGTGCATTGGACGATTATTGGGATAGCTATATTGATGACGTGGGGATTGATGGTTTTAATGAGTCAACACTTGAAGACCATATTGATGGTGATAATGTTGCTGAGGACTTTAGAGATTATTATGAAGATGATATTAGAGAGAATCTTGAAGGTTATTTTAATATGGATAAGTTAGATTATACTGATGACCAAGAACGTGAAATTGCTACCTTACAACATTATATTGATGAACTAGAAACTTATATCAGCGACTTAGAGGAACAACAAACATCAATGGAATTTGATACGGATAATGAAGATGAATATAATCGACAACAAGAAGAACTCCAACTTAAAATTGATGATGCTGAAGAAAAGAGAGATGAGACTCAAGATAAGATTGATGAAATTGAACCTGAAGTTGATGAGGAAATGATTGAAGATATGATTGAATCTAGGGTGGATGATATTAGAAGAGACCCGTTAAGTTTTTTAAAAGACCACGGTTATGATATGAAGACCATTAAAAATTATATTGATATGAACTCACTTAAAGAGACTTTACGTAATGATGGTAGTTATGGTGATTTGAATGGTTATAATGGTGATTATGATGAAATTGACATTGCTGGTTATACTTACATTGTTATGAGAACTAATTGATGTTTAATAATTTTCAGTTATAATTTAGTTAAAATATTATTAAATGAGCAAGAGTAAAAAGTACGACTTTATAATGGAGACCGATTGGTTATTCAATGGAGTGTTAGATGCTGAACAAAAACAATATGTGTTACTAGATTATTTCCAAAAATTAAACAAATACTTTGAAGAATTAAAAGTATACCCAATGTTCATTGAACTATCACTACAATTGGGGAATATGCAAACATTATTAACACAGAATAAGATATTATATACCGATAAGAAATTTAAGACACCTGACGACGAATTGTTATTGGCCGACTTAAAACTAAAAGACATACCGGTGTTAACCGATGATGAGGTAATTGAGTATCAAAAAATTATCAAGTACTGTCAACCACAAATTCACGATTATTTTAATTTTGCTAAGTCATTATGGTCCGTTGTATTTGATTCAATCACTGTTAAAGTAAGAAAAAATAAATCAAATCTTCAAAACAAAATAGGGTTCTTCTATTATACAAAAGATGATAAGACATATGTTTGGAGGTATGTAACTAAAAAAGTTTATAAAACTAAAAACCAACAAAGAACCGATTTAAATTTAATATTTGAAGATGACCTTAAAGATTTGACAGTTTCTGAGGTTATCTCTAAATTTTCTAAAACATTTGAGAAAAATAAAGAGAAAGAATCTCCGGTATTTGAAGTAACTTGTGATAATGAATTTCCGTTGGAAGAAACATTATTACCTATCTTTAAACGAAAGATTCTATCTTATATTAACCAAAAAGAACCTATTAAATTACAAAAAGAATTTGTTAACTAAAATTTGAATTATGGAAAAAACATTAAAATTACTTGAAGCCAAATTAAGACGACCAATCCACATTACTTATATTTCTGAACATATCCTGAAAAAAGATTTGGAAGAAACAAGAAAAATTATAAATTCTTTGGTTTCTGATGGGTTTATTGTTGAAAGTGAAACCGCAAAAGATTATTATAGTATAAAATAAAAGTCTATGGAAAAAGAAATGGTTAATAACCCCGTTCATTATGGGGGGAAAAATAATGTTTATGAAGCCATCAAAGTTATTGATGCTTGGGATTTGGGATTCTCATTGGGAAATACTGTTAAGTATATCTCAAGAGCGGGAAAGAAAGACAGTGACGCTGAGTTACAAGATTTGAAAAAAGCAATGTGGTATCTTCAACATCATATTGACAATTTAGAAAAAAAACAAACTACATAGTCTACAAAATAAAATAGTCTGAACCTATATTTATATTTAAATAAAAGTTTATAGACTATTTTTAAATGGCTAATTCAAAAATACCCCAATTACCTATATTATCAGCCGTAACAGGTGAAGATTTATTCTACGTTGTTGACGTTAGTGATACGACGGATGACCCAACGGGTACTTCGAAACAAATTACGAGGGATGAAATATTACAAAATATTACAGGTTTAACTGCCACAACAATATCTGCAACAACATATCAGAATTTACCTGTTGACCCCAACTATTACACAACGGCATTTACGTATAGTAATAACGTATTTACGATTAGTCAAAGTGGTCAATCTGATTTAACCGCAACGATTAACTCGGTAACAGGATGGACTGTTAATGGTAACTTAACGGTTACGGGTAATACATCATTACAAGGTGTAACTGCTACAACAATATCCGCAACAACAATTTCAGCAACAACTTACTATGGTAGTGGTACAAACTTAACAGGTGTTGTTAAAGGTGCTGGTACAACAAACTACTTACCAAAATGGACGGGAACTACAGGTTTAGGGAATAGTATTATTCAAGATGATGGAACTAATGTTGGTATCGGTCTAGGACCTCAATCAGGTTATAAATTATATGTTGGTGGTAGTATATACGGTAGTGGTAGTATTGGTACTTATGGCGTTGATGGTCGGAATATCGGAGATATTACGGGAACTTATGTTGGTGTTTATGGTGAAGGTACTTCAGTTGAGCCATACGTTGATTCAATATATGTTGGAGGTAAATTTCTCGCTAATGGTAGTTTGTTTAATTTAAACTACGCGGCTTGGTTACAAGACGGAACTGAAGGTTTAAATAAAGTTTTAATATCGGCAACGGCTGACGGTAAAACGAATTGGAGTTCATCACTCTCAGGTTTAACAACAGTTATAGCAACAACAATTTCAGGTGGTACTGTGTCAGGTGGTACTATGGTTATAACCTCAACACCAACAACTGATAATACTGTAACACAAGTTTTATCAAGAGACCCATCAACAGGAACGGTTGAATTAACTGATATTTCATCATTAAATGTTGCATTCAACTATGGATTAGCAAATGCTATAATGACAGGAAACTTTTTAACATAAAAATAAATAAAAAATAAATAATATAAAATGGCAAATACATCATTAAACACACAACCAATTTATACGTCATCAGCGGATACTCAATGGATTGGTGGGGCAACTGCCGCAAATACAACTAAAGATTTAACATCAGGAACTGCCTATTTAGCGTTCACCGCATCTTCAACAGGTGGTGGGTATGTTCAAAGAATGAGATTCAGGGCCTTAGGAACTAACGTAGCGACAGTCGCGAGAGTTTTCATTAACAATGGTGGTGTTACAGGTACAACCGCAAATAACATCCTATGGGATGAAATTTCATTACCTGCAGTAACACTTTCTGAGGTTTCAGCTTTACCTACTTATGAGTTACCATTAAATTTTGCATTACCTCCTGGGTATAGATTATTTGTAACAATCGCAACTGTGGTTGCCGCAGGATATGCGATAACAACAATAGGTGGAAAATATTAAGATATGAACGAATATTATTTATGTGAATTTGAATATGGGTATGAAGGTCAATTCTACCAAGAAATATTCAATAATCAGGTAGTTAGATACGCTGATTTAGATGGTAATACCTTAACACTTGAAGGTGAATATGGTTGTAGAATTATAAACTTAAATCCTGAAAGACCCGTTTGGGCTAATTAATTATGGGTATAGATTATAATCATATAAATGATAATAGTTTAAAAAACCAAGTTTTTTATTTTGCAGGAACTGATGCTTGGCAAACTTGGATTAAACCGCCTAATTGTAAATTCGTTAACTTCTTCTTAGTTGGAGGTGGTGCCGGTGGACGTGGTGGGGCGACAGGTGCGGCATCAACACGAAGTGGTGGTAACGGAGGTGGTTCAGCCGCGTATGCTTACATAACCGTTCCCGCTTTTAGTTTACCTGATATGTTATATATTCAAGTCGGTGCTGGTGGTGTTGGTGGTGCGTCAGGTAATGGTGCAGGTGGTGTTGGAGGTTTAAGTTATGTTTGTTCTATTCCTGATATTTCAACACGTTATAATATATTAATGAAAAGTGGAACATTGGGTGCGGGAACAACATTATCACAAAATGCCGGAACAATAATTGTTCAAGCGGATATTATATTAGCCCAAGTTGGTTTGGTTTCGGGGTATGCGGGTCAAGCCGGTGGTATAGGTGGGTCATCAAGTGCTGCAGCAACTAACGTAACACCATCAGGTATTCCGTTCACAGGTGGTGCAGGTGGTGCAGGTTGTAGTTCTGTAGGTACTTTGGGAACATCAGCAAGTGTTTTGGGAATTTTAGATTTCCCAACCATTTCAGGTGGTACTAACACCGCAGTTCAGAGTGCGACCGCCAATCCGGGTAATAATGGTTATGCGACAAGAGAAAACTTCATCGGACCAAACTTTAAAACACCAATGTTCTTTAGTGGTGGTGCTGGTGGTGGTGCCGCTTCACAAACTTTAGGTGTTGGAGGTAAAGGTGGTGATGGTTCATTTGGTTGTGGTGGCGGCGGTGGAGGTGCCGGTGGTAACTCAACTGCGGGAATTGGTGGTCGTGGTGGTGACGGATTCGTTATGGTAACAGTTAGTTAAATTATGATAGATACTTTTAATATAGTTGACGGTAGTCAAAACAGACAAGTTTTTTACGCCAATGGTGTGAATTCATTCTATACTTGGATTAAGCCTCAAAATTGTCAATTCGTTCATTTCTTCATACTCGGAGGAGGTGGAGGAGGTGGTGGTGGTAACAGTGGTGGTACTGCAACTGCGAGACGTGGTGGTGGTAGTGGTGGTTCATCGGCAGGAATGAACGCCTTAGTACCCGCTAATTACTTACCTGACCACCTTGACATTCAAGTTGGTAGTGGTGGTTCTGCGGGAATTGGTGGAACTACTAACAGTAACGGTGGTTCAGGAACATTATCTTATGTTTTAGTCGCTCCTGACACAGGAAAAACCGCATCAAATGTTTTATATCAAAGTGGAACTGCGGGTGCCGGTGGTGGTGCTTCAGGATTAAATGGTGGAACTGCGGGAACTCAAGGAACTCTTTGGAGTGAAACGACAGGTATCTTCTCTGAATTTAGTTTAGTTCCGGCATTTGATGGATTACCAGGAGTGTTGGGTCAAACAACACCAACACCGAACTCGATAACTATTAGTGGTATAACAACACCGGGGGCTGCGGGTGCGGGAACGAATGGTGGAACCGCTCTAGCGGGAGGTTCCGTAATTGCGGGTGGTAATATCCCTACGATGACAGGTGGACCTGCGGGTGGTTCTGCGACAAGTACAACACCGGGAGGTAACGGTAGTGGTGGTTATATGTCGTTTACACCAAACACTAATGGATATTCTACAGAACCTTTGGTTTTCTTAGGAGGTGCGGGTGGAGGTTCATCTGATGGTGGACAAGGAGGACAAGGAGGACACGGAGCCTATGGTAGTGGTGGTGGTGGCGGTGGTGCCGGAATAACTAACCAAGGTGGTAATGGTGGTAGAGGTGGTGCTT
>Ga0209107_10000180_pt1 | contig 37434 bp, 31 predicted proteins | sample LakErihyJuly2011_2_FD_187460 | JGI IMG/M metagenome (GOLD analysis project Ga0209107, IMG submission 187460) | Freshwater microbial communities from dead zone in Lake Erie, Canada - CCB hypolimnion July 2011 (SPAdes) (version 2) | ecosystem: Environmental > Aquatic > Freshwater > Lentic >...
CACGAAACCCGCACGCCCATGAACGGCATCCTGGGCATGACCGAGCTGCTGCTGGGCACACCATTGAACGACAAGCAGCGCCGTTTCGCCCAAGCCGTGTACCGCTCGGGTGAGAGCCTGCTGGAAATCATCAACGACATCCTGGACTTCGCCAAGATCGAGGCCGGCAAGCTGGAGCTGGCCAACAGCGACTTCGTGCTGCGCACCCTGGTCGAAGACACCCTGGAGCTGATGGCACCGCGCGCCCACGAAAAGGGCCTGGAGCTGAGCTTCCGCGAGCAACCCGGCCTGCCCAGCGTCATCCATGGCGACCCGCTGCGCCTGCGCCAAATCCTCACCAACCTGGTGGCCAACGCCATCAAGTTCACAGAGCATGGCGAAGTGGTGGTGGACATCCGCCGCGCCCTCGGCGGCAACGTCATCGCCAACGAGGCCGACCTGCACGCGCCGGTGGAGCTGGAGTTCATGGTGCGCGACACCGGCATCGGCATCCCCAGCGACGTCATCCCGCGCCTGTTCAGCGCTTTCGTGCAGGCCAATGTGGGCATGGCGCGCCGCTACGGCGGCACCGGCCTGGGCCTGGCGATTTCCAAGCAGCTGGTGGAGCTGATGGGCGGTCGCATCGAGGCGCACAGCGCCCCCGGCGTGGGCTCGGAGTTCGTTTTCCGCGTGCCCGTGCGCGTGGGCGACACCCAGATCGACATGGCCATGCTGGAAGAGCCCAAGATGCCTTCCTTCAACGTGCTGGTGGTCGATGACAACGACACCAACCGCACCGTCATCGAGAACATGCTCAATGCCTGGGGCATGAACGTGACACAGGCCGCCAATGGCCGCGAAGCCCTGGCCATCCTGATGGCCCACCCCACCCAGGACGCCGACTTCGACCTCGCCCTGGTGGACATGAACATGCCCGAGCTGGACGGCCTGGGCCTGGCCGAGGCCCTGCGCAGCAGCGGGCGCTACCGCCACCTCAAGATGGTGCTGCTGTCGTCGGTGTCCTCACCGGACGACGTCAAGCGCGCACAGGACGTCGGCTTCCAGCGCTTCGTGCCCAAGCCGCTGCGCAAGGCCGAACTGCGCCAGGCCATCCTGGGCATCTCGGCCGAGCTGGGCGGCGACCACCTCCAGGAAGTGCCGCGCCTCAACAAGGCCGTGCTCGTGGTGGAAGACAACCCGGTCAACCAGGAGGTCTGCAGCCAGATGCTCAAGCGCCTGGGCTGCGAGGTCCGCGTGGCCTCCTCGGCCCTCGAAGGCCTGCGCCGCCTGGGCGAGCAGCGCTTTGACCTGGTGCTCATGGACATCCAGATGCCCGGCATGGACGGCGTCGAGGCCCTGAGCTGGTTCCGCCGCGGCTCGAACAACCGCTTCACCTTCCTGACCCCGTCGGACACCCCTGTGATCGCCGTGACCGCCAACGCCCTGGAAGGCGACGAGCAGCGCTTCCTGAGCGTGGGTTTCGACGACTACCTCTCCAAGCCCTTCCGCCAGAGCCAGTTGCTCAAGGTGCTGATCGAGCACACGCAAGCCGAAGGCCTGCCGACCGACTTCGTGGACACCGGCGCACCTGCCGAAGACGCGGTGGCGACCGAAGCCCCAAGCGCCCATGCGCCTGTGCCGCCCCAGGCGCCTGCCACACCCGCGCCCACGACCGCCTCCGACGACCCAGGCGACCTGAACGAGCCCATCACCGTGCCCATGGGCCTGCTTGACGTGCCTAGGCCGTTGAGCGAGGCACCGATGTCGCCACTGGCGGCCCAGGCCTCACCCGCCTCCGCCCCCGTCATCTCAGCCACAAGCAACAGCGCCTCTGGCTTGACCCTGGCGCCCCTGCCCCCTCCTTTCACCGCGCCTCAGCCGCCGGTCGCCACAGCAACGGCACCAGCACCGGCACACGCAAGCGCCCCCTCGCATGCGCCCGAGGCCGCGGCTGCACCGACAGCGCCAGCAGCCACGAACTTCGCCTTCGATGCCAAGGTGGCCCTTGCCAGCGCCACCCACCCGGACAACATCTTCGACGCAGAAGCCCTGCGGCGCCTGCGCGAACTCGACCCGCGTGGCGACAACCGCCTCTTCGAGCGCGTGGGCAAGGCCTTCGAAACCTCCGTGGGCAGGCTGCTGCCCCAATTGGAGGATGCTTTCAACGTCAATGACACCGCCGCGATCGTGCATGTCGCGCATACACTCAAGTCTTCCTCGGCCAGCATCGGCGCACTCAAGTTGTCACAACTGTGTGCCGAAATCGAGACCATGATCAGGCGTCAAACCGGTGAAGACTTGAGCGATCGCATCCGCGAAATCCCCGCCGAAACCGAGCGGGTGCTTGCAGGCCTGCGCCTGTTGCTGGAGTCCGAGCGATGAATCTGGGCTCGGCCATCGCGCCGCACGACCACGAAGAGCAACCCCGGGTGCTGCTGGTCGATGACGACGAGGTCAACCTGCTGCTGACATCGATCGCGCTGCGCGACCGCGGCTTTGCCATCACCGAAGCCAGCTCCGGCGAGCAAGCCCTGCAGATGATGGCCGACTGGCTGCCCGATGTCGTCGTGCTCGACGCCGTCATGCCCGGCCTGGATGGCTTCGCCACCTGCCAGGAACTGCGCCAGATGCCGGGCTATGAATCCGTGCCCGTGCTGATGCTGACCGGCCTGGACGACGACGCCTCCATCACCCGCGCCTACGAGGCCGGCGCCACCGACTTCTTCGTCAAGTGCACGCAATGGAGCCTGCTGTCAGGCCGATTGCGTTACCTGCTGCGCGCATCGCGCACCCGCCACGAGCTGGAGCGCAGCAAATCCAAGCTGGCCCGCGCGCAAGACCTCGCCCGCATGGGCAGCTTCGACTGGCGCAAGGGCCTGGGCGACATCGCCTTCTCGGTCGAAGGCCTGCGCGTGTTCGGCCTGGGTGCCACCGACCGGCTGGGCCTGCGCGACTTCGCCCGCATGATGCCGGCCGAAGAGCGCCGCGGCTTCCTGCGCATCCTCCACGAGGTGCTGGACCACGGCACCATCCTGTGCAACGACATCCAGGTCAAGCTGTCCGACAACCGCCTGCGCATCCTGCACATCGAGGCCGAGCCGGAGTTCAACGAGCTGGCCAACCTGATCGGCTACACCGGCATCGTCCAGGACGTGACCGACCGCCGCGTGGCCGAAGACAAGATCAAGCACCTCGCCAACTTCGATGTGCTCACCGGCCTGCCCAACCGCCGCCAGATTTTCTGGCGCAGCGAGCGCGCCATCGAGCACGCCAAGCGCCTGAACCACTGCGTGGCCCTATTGCAGGTCGGCCTGGACCGCTTCAAGGTCATCAACGAGAACCTGGGCCACCACGCGGGTGACGAGTTGCTCATCGAGGTGTCGCGCCGGCTGCGTGGCTGCGTGCGCCACTGCGAACAGATCCTCGAAGGCAGCGTGGACATGAACGGCCAGCGCGTGCACCGCACCCTGGAAGCCGTGGGCCGCCTGGGCGCCGACGAGTTCGTCGTGCTGTTGCCCGAAGTGGCCAACGAGCGCGAGGCCATGGACACGGCCCACGTGCTGCTCAACGCGCTGCGCGAACCCATGATGGTGGCAGGCCAGGAATGCTTCATCACCGCCAGCGTGGGCGTGGCCTTGTTCCCGGCCCATGGCCTGAACGTGGCCGACCTGCTGCGCAATGCCGATGTGGCCATGGACCTGGCCAAGAGCCAGGGCCGCAACACCGCGCAGCTGCACGACCCGCAACTGGCCAGCAAAGGCCGCGTGCGCCTGGACCTCGACACCGCCCTGCACAAGGCCCTGGAGCGCAACGAGCTGGTGCTGCACTACCAGCCCAAGATCGACGTGCGCACCAACCGCATGGTCGGCGCCGAAGCGCTGATGCGCTGGAACCGCAACGGCCAGCTCGTGCCCCCGGGTGACTTCATCCCGCTGGCCGAAGCCACCGGCCTGATCAACCAGATGAGCTTGTGGGCCATCGACGAGGCCGCGCGCCAGGCCGCCGAGTGGCAGAAGTCCTTCGGTTTCGACGCCTCGATCGCGGTCAACCTGCCTTCGCGCCTGTTCGAGCAAAGCGACCTCGTTGAAAAGATCGAGGCCATCCTCGTGGCCCGGGGCGTGTCGCCCCGCTGCATCGAGCTGGAGATCACCGAAACCGGGCTGATGAAGGACCTGCAGGGCGTCGTGCCATCGCTGCACCGCCTCAACCAGCTGGGCACCGAGATCTCCATCGACGACTTTGGCACCGGCTACTCGTCGCTGGCCTACCTGACCTCGCTGCCGATCAGCGAGCTCAAGATCGACCGATCCTTCGTGCGCGACCTGGGCGACACGCCGCAAAGCTCGGCGGTGGTCTCGGCCATCATCGCGCTGGCACGGGCCCTGGGGCTGCGCGTCATCGCCGAAGGCGTGGAAAAAGCATCGCAGATGGAAGTGCTCTACAACCTGGGCTGCCACATCTGCCAGGGCTTCCTGTACGCTCGTCCCATGCCCGCATCCCAAGTCGAACAATGGCTGATCGACACCCAGTCCGGCCTGGCCCAGCCTCCCGTGGGCGGTGCCGCAGTGCATGACCTGCTCCCCAAGATGATGGGTGCGCACCGCTGACCCATGAGCACGCCCCCGACGACCACACCGGCCAACCTGGCCAAAGCCGCCTTGCGCCGGCTGGCCGAACAGAGGCTGGAGCCCACCCCCGACAACTTCCGCAAGGCCTACGAGGCCGAGTCGGGCAGCACCAGTGAGGCCGACAGTGCGCCCCCAGCGGTCGCCGTGCCCAGCCAGGCGCCCAACCAGGCGGAAGAAGGCGAGCGCTGGTCCAAGCTGATCGGCCGCATCCTGCGCGGCGCCGAGCGCGGAGGCCGCCAGTGGACCTCCGCCCGCAAGAAGGACAGCCTGCAGCGCGTGCTGGAAGGCAGCAAGAACTCCGGCCAGCGCCTGCACCAGCGCCTGAGCCAGCTCGTGCAAAGCTGGGACAGCGACACGCTCGACAACACCTTGATGGACGATGTGGCCGAATCGCCGGAATCGCCCGAATCAACAGCACCGCAGGATGCAGGGCCAGCGTCGCCCCAAGCCACCGCACCTGCACCGACCACGGCACCCGCATCGCCCGCCTTGGCTGAACCGCTGACCACGGCGCCCCAAGCCAGCACCGAGTGGCCCGCCAACGCGGCCCATGCGGCCGAGCAGCTGAGCGACACCGTCCACGCCGCCCTGCCCCTGGCGCCTGCCTCCGGCGCCGAAGCGGGCGAAGCCCTGCGCAAGGCGTTGGCCGCATCCCGCCAAGCAGCACAGGCGCCCGAAGCCCTGGATGCCGCCCGCCAGGAGCTCACACAGGCCTGTGAACAGGCGCGCCGCGTCATCGAACACCGCCACAGCCTCATCGACCAGCTCACCACGCTGTGCCAGTCGCTGACCGACAGCCTGGTGGACCTCTCTGAAGACGACAGCTGGGTGCAAGGCCAGGCCCAGGCCATGCGCCACCAGTTGGAGACGGGCCTGAACCACCGCGGTGTGCGCCACGTGCAGCAATTGCTGGGCGATGCCCGCGAACGCCAGAAGCAGCTCAAGGTGGAGCGCGCGGCCGCACGCGATGCGCTCAAGCACCTCATCCACCAGATGCTGCAGGAAATCGGCGAGCTGGGCAGCACGACCGACCGCTTCCAGTCCAACCTGGGCCGCTACGCCGACACCATCGGCCAGGCCGACTCCCTGGAAAGCCTGACGGGCGTGGTGCGCGAGATGGTCGAGGAAAGCCGCGCCGTGCAGTCGGTCGTGGCGCAAACACAGGTGCGCCTGCACGACGAACACGCCAAGGCCAATGCCTTGACCGAGCGCGTGCGCACGCTGGAAGACGAAATCCGCAAGCTGTCTGACGAGGTCTCGACCGACCCGCTCACCCAGATCGCCAACCGCCGCGGCATGATGCGCGCCTTCGAAGCCGAACAGGCGCGCGTGGACCGCCAGGGCGCGTCACTGGCCATCGGCCTGCTGGACGTGGACAACTTCAAGAAGCTCAACGACCAGATGGGCCACCAGACGGGTGACGAGGCCTTGAAGTTCCTCGCACGGCGCGTGGGCGAGTGCCTGCGCCCGGTCGATGTGGTCGCGCGCTACGGCGGCGAAGAGTTCGTCGTGCTGCTGCCCGACACCCCGGCCGAGGAAGGCCAGCAGGTGCTGACCCGCCTGCAGCGCACGCTGAGTGCCGAGTTCTTCACGCACGAGGACAAGAAGGTCTTCATCACCTTCTCGGCCGGCGTGACGAGCTACCGCCTGGGCGAGGCCATCGAGGCCGCGCTGGAGCGTGCCGACGTGGGCCTGTACGAAGCCAAGCGCACGGGCAAGAATCGCACCTGCATCAACTGAGGCGGCTCAGTTCAGGCGCTTCAAAGCCTGCGGGATCAGCCCCGGCAGGTCATCGGCGATCAGGCCCGGCCCAAAGGCCGCAGCCGCTTCCCCATGCAACCAGACGGCGGCACACGCCGCTTGCCAGGCCGGCATGCCTTGCGCCAGCAAACCCAGGATCATGCCCGCCAGCACATCGCCTGCGCCCGCTGTGGCCAGGCAGGGCGGCGCGTGGCGGTTGATGGCCGCGCGGCCATCGGGCGTGGCCACCACGGTGTCGGCGCCTTTGAGCAGCACCACGGCGCCGCTGAGGCGGGCGGCGGCCCGCGCCCGCGAGAGCTTGTCCCCAGTCAGGCCGACGCTCGGATCGCGGAACAGGCGGGCGAATTCACCCTCGTGCGGCGTCAGCACCACCGGTCGGCTGTGGCCGGCAATGGCCGCGAACAACAAGGCCGGGTCATCGGCAAACACGGTCAGGGCATCGGCGTCCAGCACCACGGGCCGGCCGCTGGCCAGCACCGTCAGCACCAGCCCCTTGAGGCCACTGGGCTGCGTGCCACCCAAGGCGCCCGGGCCGATGAGGACGGCGCTCAGGCGGTGGTCTTCCAGCAGGCTCTCCAGGCCAGACTGCCATTGCGTGGCACCCTCGCCCGCCACGGGGTGCACCATCACGCAGGTCAAGGCGGCAGCGTGGATGGCCCAGGCCTGCTGCGGCACGCAGACCGTGGTCAGGCCCGCACCGGCGCGCGCCGCCGCCAACGCGGACAAGCGCGCGGCCCCCGTCATCAAGGGGCCGCTCCACACCAGGGCGTGGCCACGGTGGTACTTGTGGCCGGCGGCATCCACCTGAGGCCACTGGTTGCGCCACAGCGCGGGCTGGTTGTCCCAGGTCTGGACGCCCAGCTCGGGCAGCACATCGTCGGGGATGCCGATGTCAGCCACCACCACCTCGCCGCACAAAGCACGCGCCGGCATCAGCGCATGCGCGGGCTTGAGCCGGAAGAAGGTGACGGTCAGGGCGCAGGCCACGGCGCCGTCGGCCTGGCCGTCATCGCCCCAAACGCCGCTGGGCACGTCCACCGCGACGATGGGCAGGCCGCGCACATGGGCCAGGTCCAGCAGCTCGCGCGCCACGCCGTCCAGCGCGCGGCTGAGGCCGGCACCGAACAAGGCATCGACGACCAGCGCCGCGCCCTGCAAGGCCTGAGGCCCCAGCGCCTGCCAGCCGGGCTGTCCATCAGAAAGATCGCCGGAAGGGCCACCAAAGGGCCCCTGGCCCACGCCAGGCCATGCCGCCAAACAGACTTGTGCCGCGAGCGCGGCATCGCCATGCAAATCCTCAGGAAGGACCAGGCTGGCCACCGTCACAGGCCAGCCTGCCGCGCGCAACAGCCGCGCCACCACCCAGCCATCGCCGCCGTTGTTGCCCGGTCCGCACAACACCGCCACGGGCCTGGGCGACCAGCGCTGCACGATGGCATCGGCCACCGCGCGGCCAGCCGCTTGCATCAGGGTGAAGCCGGGCGTGCCCCGGGCCATGGTGGTCGCATCGGCGCGGGCCATCTGCGCCACGGTGAGGATGTCTGGGCTCATGGGAAACGGTGTGGACGGTCACTGGGCTGCCAAACCAGCCCTGGAGCGCCCACTGTCGCACAGGCCAGCGCCCGTGGACACCCGTCGGCCGCACCAAGTGCGCAAAAACGCCAGCGTGCTCAGTACGCCAGCTGCGCCGAGAGGTACAGGCTGCGCTGCCCCGGCTTGTTGGCGATGTTGCCCAGCTCCAGCCAGGCGGCGGTCAGGCTGACATGACGGGTCGGGAACCAGGCCACGAAAGCGTCATATGCGTTCTCTTCGCGGAAGGCGCTGAGCTTGTCGGGCTTGGCGCGGAACTCGGCGCCCACGGCCAGGTCGTCGCGCAACAGCACCGCCATGCTGACCTCGGGCATCAGGCTGTGGCTGTCGCTGCGGTCACCGCCAAAACCCAGCAGGCCGAACTGGTTCGCACGGGTGGCGCGCAGGGTCGCATTGACCAGCAGGTTGTGCCCCCACACCGCCCCCAGCCAGACCTTGGTGGCGCTGATGTAGAGGTCTGTGTCGGCGTTGCGCAGGGCGCCCAGCAACTGGGGCACCACACCGAAATCTTCGTTGACCTTGTACTGCAAGCCCACGCTGATCTGGGGCCACCAGGTGTCCTGGTCGTACAGGGCGTTGCCCGTGATGCGCCACTTCGCGCCCAGCACGTTCATCCGCGCCGTCTCGCCGGGCACGGTGTCGCTGAACTTGAAGCTCCAGCGCGCCATCGACACCTCGACGGTGTCGTTCACGCCCACCGCCGCACCCTGGATGTTGAGGTTGTAGCCACCCTGGGTGCGGATGTGGGTGGCGTAGGCCGATGCCCCCATCTGGTTGCTGCTGCCCAGACCGCCCACCACCGCCCAGGGCACCAGGCCGCCGCCGGCAGCACCTTCCACCTGGGACACGCCCGATGTGGCCAGGATGCGGTCACCCGCCCACGCCGCAGGTGCCAGGCTCAATGCAGCGCATGCCAGCGCCATCGCAGGGGCTTTGGGGCTTGCCCCGAAGCGAAGATGGCTGGCGAAAGCGATGATGGCGCGGTGGGAGAAAGGCATGGTGCGAACAGGTCGGATCGTCTTCAGTTGAGGGTGATATCGGTCGATAAATGCACAACTGAACCCAGCTCATCGGTCGATTGAAATTCGTGCAATGGTGCACATTCGGTTTTGATGCCGCCAAGAGTGACGACCATGGTTTTACCCCGCCTCCGCACCCACCCCTGCACCGCGCTCCTGCCCATCTTGGTGGGGTTGCTGATCACCGCCTGCGCACACACGGGGCAAGCGCACCCCGAGCTCTACAAGCAACTGGGCGGCACGACCACCATCGACACCTTCACCCACAAGGCCGTGGCCCGCGCCGCGGAAGACCCGCGCACGCGCCGCACCTTCGAGGGTGTGCGCCTGAGTTACCTGCAGCAAAGCATCTCCGCCCACCTGTGCAAAGTCGCCGATGGCCCATGCATTTACGAGGGCGAGACCATGCGCAATGCCCATGGCGATCTGGCCATCACAGGCGCTGAATTCGACGTGTTGGTGCAAATGCTGCGCGAAGAAATGGACGCCGCCAACGTGAGCACCGCCGCCAAGAACGAATTGCTGCGCCGCCTGGCGCCCATGCGCCGCGACATCGTGGTGCGCTGAACGCCCCCCGACACCTGGCCGATGCCGAGGACCCCGACCATGCGCCACTTTGCCCATCCTGCACCCCTCGCGCTCCGCGCCCTGAATGCCCTGGGTGCCGTCACGCTGGTGATGCTGCCCTGCCTGGCCACGGCTGTGCCCATCGAGGTCACCGTGCAGGACGCACGGAACACGCCCTTGAACGACGCCGTGGTGTCCATCGAAGTCAAAGGCGTCAAGCCCACGGCTGCGGCCGGGACGCAAGCCGAGCTGGCGCAACGCAACCGCAGCTTCGCGCCCAGCGTGCTACCGATCCAGACCGGCACATTGGTGCAGTTCCCCAACCTCGACACGGTGCGCCACCACGTTTACTCCTTCTCGGCCACACGCCCCTTCGAAATCAAGCTCTACGCAGGCACGCCCGCCAGCCCCGTGACCTTCGGCAAGGCCGGGACGGCGGTGCTGGGCTGCAACATCCACGACCGCATGGCCGGTTTCATCCACGTGGTCAACACGCCCTACTTTGCCAAGACCTCTGCCTTTGGCGTGGCGCAGCTGGACGTGCCGGCAGGTGAACACACCGTCCAAATCTGGCACCCCAGCTTGGCTGACACGCGCCTTCCCATTCGCCAGCCCTTGAAGGTCTTGGCCAGCGGCTCGCAAACCTTCAACCTGACGTTGACTGGCAATGGCGCCAGCACACCGCCGGGCAAATGAACGAAGCACCGCAGCGGCAACTGGACAACATCAGCTGGCACAGCCGGCTGAGCCTGCGCATCGTGGTCGTTTTCCTGGGACTGCTGGTGCTGGTGCAAGCAGTCACGCTCGCGCTGGTGCGCACCGGCATCGATACCAACGCCCGTGACAACCTGAGCGACCAGCTCAACCTGGGCGAGCAGGTGTTCAAGCGCCTCCTGCGCCAGAACGCCGACCATTTCATCGAATCAACGCGTGTGCTGGCACTGGACTTTGGCTTCCGCGCGGCCATCTCCAGCAACGACGAGGCCACCATCGCCTCCGCCTTGCTCAACCACGGCGAACGGCTCGGCGCAGGCTTCGCCGCGTTCACCGACACCGCAGGCGACATCCGCGGCAGCACGACCGAGCTCGGCCAGGCCGCGGAAGGCTTGGTCTCCAGCCTCATGCAGCAATCTGGCGCAGAGCAAACGGAAGACAGCAGCGGCATCCATGTGGTGGTGCTGGACGGCCGACTCTTCCAAATCGTGACCGTGCCCGTGAAGGCGCCCTTGACGATTGGCTGGGTGATCATGGGCTTCAAGCTGGACAACGCCCTGCTGCTGGACATGCGTCGTCTCACCGGTGTGGATGTGGTTGTTCTCAGCCACCAGGGCAAACTGCCCTGGCAGACCACCTTGTCGCAACTGCCACAGGCCAGTGCGAAAGCTTTGTTGACGCAGTGGTCACCGACGGCAGAAGCAGTGCGCGAGCAGGGCAAGTCACCCGGCATGCTGTCGCTGCCCGAGGGCGATCAAGTCTGGCGCAGCATCACGCTCGACGGACCGCCAGGTCAGGAGGTCGAGGCCATCCTGCTGCGCTCGGTGGACGAGGCGGTTGCGCCCTACCACCGGCTGGAAGGCACCATCTTGCTGTTCAGTTTGCTGGGGGTGGCCGTGTTTGCGGTGGGCAGCGTGGTGACGGCACGCCGCATCATCGGCCCGGTGCACACGCTGACCAAACTGGCCCAGCGCCTGTCAGACGGCGACTACGCCATGCCGGTACCTCAGCAAGGCGAAGACGAAATCGGCGCCCTGAGCATCGCGTTCGAGTCCATGCGGCAGGCCATGCAGCAGCGCGAAAGCGAAATCCGAGCCCTGGCCTTCACCGATGGCCTGACCCAGATGCCCAACTGGGCGCGCTTCTCGGCCGACGTCAAAGAAGCCGTGGAAGACGCGCGCCAGCAACCCGGCAGCGCCTGCGCCGTGCTCATGCTGGACCTTGACCGCTTCAAGCACGTCAACGATGTGCTCGGCCACGACACCGGCGACCAACTGCTGCAACTCGTGGGCCAGCGTCTGCGCCGCCTGATTTTCGACCCCCGCAACACCGTGGCCCGCCTCAGTGGCGACGAGTTCGCCGTGCTGCTGCGCCAGGGTGATGTGGCCCAGGCCAAGGCCGTGGCACGCACCATCCTGGACAAACTCGACGCGCCCCTGATGCTCAATGGCCAGACGGTGGACCTCGGCGCCGGCATCGGCATCGCCGTGTACCCGGAGCACGCGAGCGACGGTGACGAGCTGATCCGCCGCGCCGAAGTGGCCATGTACAAGGCCAAGCAAACCCACCTCGGCCACATCGTGTTCCGGCCCGAGCTGGACATGCGCTCCGACGAGGCCCTGTCCCTGCTCGGCGAGTTGCGCCGCGCCATCGAGCACCAGGAGCTGCGCCTTTTCCTGCAGCCCAAGGTCTGCATGGCCAGTGGCGAGGTCAAAGGCGCCGAAGCCCTCGTGCGCTGGCAACACCCCACGCGGGGCATGGTGCCACCCATGAAGTTCATCCCCTTCGCCGAGCAAACCGGCTTCATCCGCCAGATCACTTACTGGCTGCTGGAAGAGTCGGCCCGCATCTGGCGCCAATGGGCCGACAGCGGCGTGCGGCTGGACCTCTCGGTCAACCTGTCGGCGCGCGACCTGATCGACTCCGACCTGCCCGCGCACCTCAACCGCCTGCTCATCCTGCACGGCGTGCCGCCCGAACACCTGTGTCTGGAGATCACCGAAAGCGCCATCATGGACGATCCGAACCACGCCCTGCAGACGCTGGAGCAGTTCCACTACATGGGCGTGAAGATGGCCATCGACGACTTCGGCACCGGCTACTCCTCGCTGGCCTACCTCAAGCGCTTGCCGGTGGACGAGTTGAAGATCGACAAGTCCTTCGTGATGAACATGCAGCACGACAGCCAGGACGAAAAAATCGTGCGCTCGGTCATCGACCTGGCCCACAACATGGGCCTGCGCGTGGTGGCCGAAGGCCTGGAAGACCGCCATGCCTGGGAACGGCTGAGCGCCCTGGACTGCGACCTGGCACAAGGCTACTGGATCGCCAAACCCATGCCGTCTGACCAGTTCCTCGCCTGGGCGAGCACCTGGCAACTGCCTGCCGCCCCTGAAACTGCCGTCCAGACCGCAGGCCACACACAGGGCGAAACCGCCTGACACCCAGGCCAGCACCCCGGCTGCCTTGCACAGGACATTCACACGCTGGCGTTAGCATGCTGCCCATGCGAATTTTCACCCTTCTCTTGCTGGGCACCTGGCTGCCGCTGGAAGCCATGTCGGCACGCCCCTTTGTCACCGACGACGCGCGTCTGACCACGGAAGGCAGCTGCCAACTGGAAACCTGGGTGCGCTCCTACAAAGACAGCCACGAGGTCTGGGCCCTGCCCGCCTGCAATCCGACCGGCAACCTTGAATTCACCGTGGGTGGCGGCCGGGCGCGCAACAGCGGCGAACACGGTACCAGCGACTTCGTGTTCCAGCTCAAAACCCTCTTTCGCCCCCTGAGCACCAACGGCTGGGGCTGGGGCCTGGGCGTGGGCACCGTGCGCCACCCGGAAATCAGCCCGGGGCCCAACCTGCTGGGCAACACCTACGCCTATGTGCCCATGTCGTTTTCCTTCCAGGACGACCGCGTGGTGGTGCATGCCAACCTCGGCTGGCTCAAAGAGCGCGAGACACACCGCAACAACGCCACCTGGGGCCTGGGCGCCGAGTTCCAGACCACGCAACGCGTGATGTTGATCGCTGAAGCCTTTGGCGACCACCGTCACAACCCTTACGGGCAAATGGGAGGTCGCCTGGCCATCGTGCCCAACCGCGTTCAGGTGGACCTGACCGTGGGCCAGCAAATTGCAGGACCGAGCAACAGCCGCTGGATCTCGATGGGCCTGCGCTTCACGCCCGACGAGCTGTTCTGACGCGAGGCCAGAATTGACAGCATCATGCAATAAGTGTGTAATTTGCACATTTATTGAATTTGACAACGTCCTTCCGGCCAAGCCGCACGTCTGCCCACGTCGTCTGGGTGGCACCCACCCCGAAAGCCCCGCAGTACCATGACTTGCCACACACCGAGCCAAGCCACGCCCTGCCATCCACACCCTGCCCTGCGCTGGGCGGCTGCCAGCGTCATGGCCTGCATGCTGGTCACGTCCGCCTCGGCCGCGGTGGTCGATGCGACCTCCTTGCCCAACGGCACGCTGATGGGGTCTGACAACTTCCAGGGCCTGAGCTTCGGTTCGGGCGCCTCTAACTGGTATGCCTTCAGCTACCCGACCTCCGGGCCGGTCTTCGTACTGGGCAGCGGCTCGTCCAACTCACAATCGGGCGCCTACCAGTTCATCCGCGCCACCGAAGCCATCCAGCTCAACAGCATCCGCATGGCCTGGGTTGGCGGCAACGACACGGTGGACGGCTGGTTCGATCTGTACAACGACAGCACGCGCGTGTTCAGTGGCGACAAGGGTCTGAAGGACGAACCGTTTTACGACGCCAACTTGGCCTTCACGGTGGGCACCACGGCCCGCACGGTCGATGTGACGCCGTTCGCCTCGACCTCGTCTGCGGTGTCGCCCTCGTACAACCGCGTGGCGCTGGTGTTCCGTCAGGCCAACAACCCGCCGAATTACGCGGCGATCGCGTCCTTCGACATCCAGGCCCTGAACCCGGCGAACACGGCGCTGGGGGCGCCCGTTGTGGCGGTGCCGGAGCCCGGTTCGGTGGCCCTGCTGATGGCAGGCCTGGGCACGGTGGGCTGGGTGACGCGCCGTCGGCGCCAGATGGCCTGAGGCCAGCGCCAGATGGCGGGTGCGGTGAGATTCGAACTCACGGAGGGCGCAAACCCTCGCCGGTTTTCAAGACCGGTGCCTTAAACCGCTCGGCCACACACCCTTGGAGCCCTGCATTGTAGGGCACCCACGGGCAGCATCTCAGGCCTTGCCCGGCTTCTGTGACTGCGGGCAATCGATCTGGATGAGCTCTCGCACCGGGCCATCCACACGCACCGCCGTGAGCTGACCGCCCCAGACGCAGCCCGTGTCCAGGGCCATCAGCTCATCGCGGTTGATCAGGCCCAGCGTGGACCAGTGACCGAACGCCACCGGCGTGCCGGCCGTGCGCCGCCCCGGCACCTCGAACCAGGGCATGAAACCTTCGGGTGCACCGCCCACGCCCTCCTTGCTGGCGAACTCCATGAGGCCGTCGGCGCTGCAAAAACGCAGACGCGTCAGGCTGTTGACCACGCAGCGCCAGCGTGCCACGCCCGTCAAGCCGTCATCCCAGCGCTCGGGCACGTTGCCGTACATCTGCGTGAGGAACTCGCCCAACTCGGGGCTGCGCAGCATGGCCTCCACCTCGCCGGCCAAGGCCACGGTCTGGGTCGCATCCCATTGGGGCAGCACGCCGGCATGCACCATCAACCAACCATGCGCGTGCACGGCCAGACGCTGATGGCGCAGCCAGTTCAGCCAGTCATCGCGGTCGGGGGCTTGCAGGATGGCGTCGAGCGTGTCGCTGCGGTGCGGCTTGCGCACACCATGGGCCACGGCCAGCAAGTGCAGGTCGTGGTTGCCCAGCAGGCAGGTGGCCGAGCCGCCCAGGTCGCGCAGGCGGCGCAGCACGCCCAGGCTGTCCGGCCCGCGGTTGACGAGGTCGCCCAGGAAATGGACATGGTCCCGCGAGGGAGAGAAATCGAGGGTCTGCAGCAGCCGCTCCAGCGGATCGCAGCAGCCCTGCAGGTCGCCAACAAGGTAGATCATGGCAGGGATTCTGCTACGCTTGAACGATCTTGACCGACGGCCCGGCGTGCGCCCGGCGCCTTCCATGGAACTTGCGCTGCTGATTTTCCTCACCTTCCTCAATGGCTTGTTCGCCATGTCGGAGATGGCCCTGGCCTCCAGCCGCAAGGCGCGCCTGCAGGTGCTGGCCGAAACCGGTGATGCCGGTGCGCTCGCAGCCATCGAGCTGCACGACAACCCGACGCAGTTCCTCTCCACGGTCCAGATCGGCATCACGTCCACCGGCGTGCTCAACGGCATCGTCGGTGACGCGGCCTTCTCCGAGCCCCTGTCCCACTGGCTGCAGGCCCACTTCGAGCTGCACGACCGCGTGGCCGCCGTCACCGCCACCGGCCTGGTGGTGCTCATCATCACCTTCGTCACCATCATCTTCGGCGAGCTGGTGCCCAAGCGCGTCGGCCAGATGTACCCCGAGCCCGTGGCGCGCCTGGTGGCCAAACCCATGCGGCTGCTCTCCAGCATCGCCAAGCCCTTCGTGGCCATGCTGTCGGCCACCACCGTCGGCATCCTCAAGCTGCTGGGTGTGAGCGACAACGGCGGGCGCAGCGTGACGGAAGAAGAAATCGCCGCGCAGCTGGAAGAAGGCCTGGACGCCGGCGTGATCGAAGCGCATGAGCACCAGATGGTGCGCAATGTGTTCCGGCTCGACGAGCGCCAGATCGGCTCGATGATGATCCCGCGCGGCGACATCGCCTGGCTCGATGCCGAGGTGCCCATGGCCGAGAACCTGGCCACCATCGCCGAGCACGGCTACTCGCGCTACCCGGTCTGCCGCGGTGGCCTGGACGATGTCATCGGTGTGATGACCGCGCAGCAACTGCTCCACCAACTCACCCAGCACCAGAACAACGACCTGACGCAGGGCCTGCTGCCCGCGGTCTTCGTGCCTGAGACGCTTTCGGGCATGGAGCTGCTGGAGCACTTCCGCGCCTCCGATGTGCAGATGGTGTTCGTGGTCGATGAGTACGGCGAGGTGCAAGGCGTCATCACGCTGCGCGATGTGCTGGAAGCCATCACCGGCGAGTTCACGGCCTCGGAAGATTCGGACGATGCCTGGGCGGTCCAGCGCGAGGATGGCTCCTGGCTGATCGATGGCCTCATCCCCGCGCCCGAGCTGAAGGACCGCTTGGAGGTCAAGACCCTGCCCGACGAAGACCGCGGCCGCTACAACACGCTGGCCGGTTTGGTGATGCTGCTGCTGGGCCGCCTGCCACGCACCACCGACGTCGTCGAATGGGAAGGCTGGCGTTTCGAGGTGGTGGACATGGACGGCAAACGCATCGACAAGGTGCTGGCCAGCCGCTTGCCCGAGCACTGAGCTGGCACCGAGCCGGCACAGGCTTGCGGGCAGCATCTCGGCCTGCTCAAGGCACCTCGGTGGCCGGCGCCTCGTCCCACAGGCGACGTGTCTGTGCCCGCCAGCATCGCCCCTGCCCCCAGCGGCCATCCGACTGCCACAGCCAGGCACCGCACGCGGGGGTGGCATCGACATGCACGCCCAGCGCCGCATAGCGCGCCACGATGGGGGGCGAGGGGTGCCCATAGCGGTTGCGCCGCCCCGCCTGGATCACCGCTTCCTGAGCCTGCACAGCCGCCAAAAAAGCGGGCGTGGACGAGGTGCGGCTGCCATGGTGGGGCACGACCAGCACCGTGCTGCGCAAGCGCTCGGCAGGCAGGCGCGCCAACAAGGCCTGCTCTTGCGGGGCTTCGATGTCCCCGGTCAGCAAGAGACTCTGGCCGCCAGCCGCCTGGACGCGCAGCACGCACGACAGGGCGTTGGTGGACAAGCTCTGGCGGCTTTGCAGATCGGCCTGGGTGGGGTGCAGCACCTCGAAGCGCACGCCGTCCCAGGTCCAGGCCTGGCCGGCCACGCACGGCTGGTGGGGCAGCGCCGGGGCGCCATCGGGCGCCTTGCCCGGTGGGCGATGCAGCAAGGGGTGCTCCTGCGGCAATGAGCTGCGCAGCACATCCACCGGCATGCCACGCACGACCGACAAGGCGCCGCCGACGTGGTCGTTGTCCTGGTGGCTGATGAGCAAGGTGTCGAGCCGACGCACGCCCAGGGCCTGGAGCACGGGCAGCACGACGCGCGCGCCCATGTCCCCGCCCGCAGGCAGGCTGGCGCCGGTGTCGAACAGCAAGCTGTGCTGTGCGGTGCGCACCAGGACGGACGTGCCCTGGCCCACGTCCATCGCGATGGCGGCGAATTGACCCGACGCTGGTTGCGGCAAGACACGCCAGGGTTCGGGCAAGCACAACAGCAGCACGAGGAAAGGCAAAGCCAGGCTGCGCCAACGCCAGGGCCCGGGCAGTGCCAAAGCGAACGAAGCCAGCACCGCCGCGATGGCCACCCACAGCGGCGGGCTGGGTGTTGCCCACACCGCCACGGGCAGGTCTGACAGCCATTGCAGGCCCTGGAAGGCCAGCCCCGTGCACGCGGCGGCCAGGTCCCAGGCCTGCGGGAACACCGTCCCAGCCAAGGCCAAGGGCGTGATGAGCGCCCCGAAGATGGGCACGGCCACCAGGTTGGCCACCATGCCCACCAGGGAGACCTGCTGGAAGCACACCAGCGACAGCGGCATCAGTGCGAGGCTGACCAGGCGCTGGGTGTGCCACAGGGCCATGGCTTCGCCGCGCAGCCAGTGCCAGACGCCATGTACGCCATGGAGGTTCGCGCTCTGCCCCGGGTCGCCGGCAACGCCCACTTCCATCGACCGCGCACCCGCCGACATCAACACCGCCACCGCCACGAACGAGAGCCAGAAGCCCGCCTGCATGAGGGCAAACGGGTCCCAGACCGTCACCAGGGTGGCGCACAACAGCCAAACCAGCGGCCAAGGCCAGACGCTGCCCAGCAGCCGCAAGGCGCTCATGAGGGCCATGGTCCAGACCGTGCGTTGCGCCGGCACGCCGCCGCCCGACGCCAGGGCATACGCCGCGGCGCCCAGCACCGCCACCCACAAGGCCGCCGTTGGCGCGGGCAGCCAGTGGCAAAGTCGGCTGGAGCGCGACCACAGCCGCCGCGTCAGTGCCGCGCACAGGCTGCCCAGCATCGCGACGTGCGCACCGCTGATGGACACGGCATGGGCCACGCCTGTGCGGCGGAGCACCTCCCAGTCCCCCGACGCGATGGCCGCCTGGTCCCCCACCGCCAGCCCGGTCAGGACACCCGCTTCGCGCGCCGAGGGCACCCGCTGCAAGATGGCCTCGCGCACCCCTTGCCGCCAGCGGTCGATGCGGTCCTGCCAGCCTGGCGCATCGTCGTCGCTCCCGCCTTCGCCTGCCGGCTGCAGGCTGTCCGCCCCCGGGCGCAACTGGCCCACCGCCCGCACGCCTCGGCCGAAGCTGGCCCGCGTGCCCGAGTTCACGCCGGGGTTGGACAAGCCATCCGGCGCGTGCAGCCGCAGCCGCATGCGCCAGGTCTGTCCGGCACGGGGCGCCTGGGGGGCAGGCCAATCGGCATAGAGCGAGACGTGCTCAGGCAGGCGCAAGCCGGGCTCGGGCTGCACGCCCTCCCAGCGCAGCACTGCGGCATCGAGGCGCCACCTGGGTGGAGCCCCTTGCGACCGCACCGGCGCCAACGGCTGCGGCAATCCCTCCAGCCGCAACACCGCCCAGACATCGCGGCCCTGCAGGCGCTCAGGCCAGCGCTGCGCCAGCACCTGCGAGGCCCGCCAGCCTGTGCTGCCCCAAGCCAGCACGGCTGCGGCCAGGCCGAGCACCAGCAGCAGGGCGAGACGCCGCCCAGGCCCAGACCCATGTCCAGGCCCTCGCCACTCCAGCCAGGCCACGGCCACCACGCCCCATCCGCCCAGCAGCACGCTGCCAAGAAGCCACGCCGCGGGCGCGAGGTTCACCGATTGCCACTGCCACGCCACGCCCAGCAACCAACCCAGGCAGGCCACCACCCACAGCCAGAGCCCCAAGCCGCTGGGCGCTTGAAGCGCGCGCAGCCCGAGGGGTGGCGCCACTGCCACTGCCATCGCCATGCCCCCATCCCTGCTTTGTGTTGTGGGCGCAGTGTAGGATTTCACCCTCTGGCGCACCGTGACATCCGCTCCCTCTGAAGGGGGTGCCTGTCGCCAAATGCGTCCCCTGAACCGCAGCCAGATCCGCCGCTGGCCCACCGCCCCCCACACGCCATGTCCATCGAACAACGCCTGCAAGCCCTGGGCATCACCCTGCCCCCCGTGGCCGTGCCCGCCGCTTCTTACCTGCCATTCGCCCGCACCGGCAACCTGATCTTCCTGTCGGGCCACATCGCCAAGAAAGACGGCCAGGTCTGGGTGGGCCAGCTCGGCAAAACCATGAGCACCGCCGAAGGCCAGCAAGCCGCACGCGCCATCGCCATCGACCTCATGGGCACCCTGGCCGTGGCCGCCGGCGGCCTGGACAAGGTCCAGCGCATCGTCAAGGTCATGAGCCTGGTCAACAGCACGCCGGACTTCACCGAGCACCACCTCGTCACCAACGGCTGCTCCGAACTGCTGGCCGAGGTGTTCGGTGACGCCGGCCGCCACGCCCGCAGCGCCTTTGGCGTCGCGCAGATCCCGCTGGGGTCTTGCGTGGAGATCGAACTCATCGCCGAAGTGGCCTGACCATGCCGCGCCTCACCCCCCGCCTGCTGCTCACGCTCATCAGCCTGGCTTGCGCAGGCTCGGTCGGTCTGGCCCTGCTGGCGCAACACCGCTACGGCATGGAGCCCTGCCCCTGGTGCATCCTGCAGCGCATCCTGTTCGTGCTGCTGGCCGTGCTGGGCCTGGTCGCGGCGGCCCTGCCCGGGCTGGCGCGCCGCGTGCTGGCCGGCGTCGCCCTGCTGGGCGCACTCGGTGGCATGGCCGCGGCCCTGTGGCAGCACTTCGTGGCGGCGCAGTCGAGCTCCTGCGCGCTGACCCTGGCCGACCGCATCATCACCGCCACCGGCCTGGACGTGCGCTGGCCCGAAGCCTTCGAGGTGCGCGCCTCGTGTGCCGATGCCGCCGTGAGCGTGCTGGGCGTGCCCTTCGAGCTCTGGAGCCTCGCGCTGTTCGCCCTCACCGGCGCCATCCTGCTGGCGAATGTGCTGGCCTCTGGCCGGCGCGCCTGAGCGCCTGAGCGCCTGAGTCTGGTCAAGCGCCAAACGCCCATCCCCACCGTGCTCGACCAAGACCCCGCAGCGCCCACCGCGCTGGTTGACTTCCCCCCCACCGAAACCGGTGGCCCACGCCAGCGCTGGCGCCTGCACCAGCCCTCACGCTGGCTGGTCGCCCACGATCCCAGCCAGGTCCCCGGCCTGCTCGATGCCGCCCATGCCCTCAGCCGCCAAGGCCAATGGGCCGTGGGCTGGGTGGCTTATGAAGCCGCGCCCGGGCTGGACGCCTGCCTGCCGGTCAAGGCCCTGCCCCCAGGCCAGCCTTACGCCGTCTTTGCCATCTTCGACGCGGCCCACCCCTGGGATGGCCTGGCCGCCGACCACGCATGGCGCGCCGGCCCCTGGCAAGCCGCGCTGAACGACGACGCCATCACGCAGCGCATCGGGCAAGTGCGCCGCTTGATCGAAGCCGGCGAGGTGTACCAGGTCAACCTGACCGACACCCTGAGCGGCCCCTTCGAAGGCGGCACGGCGGCCATCGAGCCCTGTTTCGCCGCCCTGCGCCGCAGCCAACCCGAGGGCTACAGCCTGATGCTGGACGCGCGTGCCGCCTGCCGCGCGCCGGGCGTGGTGCTGAGCGTGTCGCCCGAGCTGTTCTTCGACTGGGATGCCGGCGCGGGCCACTCAGCCGATGGCGGCCGCATCACCACCCGCCCGATGAAAGGCACGGCCAGCCGCGGCCACGATGCCGACAGCGACGCTGCGTTGGCAGCGCACCTGCTGGACAGCGCCAAAGAGCGCGCCGAGAACCTGATGATCGTGGACCTGCTGCGCAACGACCTCTCGCGCATCGCCGAGGTGGGCAGCGTCAAGGTGCCCTCGCTGTTCGACGTGCAGGCCCTGCCCACCGTCTGGCAGATGACGTCCACCATCACCGCGCAAGCCCGACGTGGTCTGCGCCTGAGCGAGGCCTTCGCCGCGCTCTTTCCCTGCGGTTCGGTCACGGGTGCGCCCAAGCGCCAGGCCATGCACCACATCGCCCGGCTGGAACACGGCCCGCGCGGCGTCTACTGCGGCGCCGTGGGCCTGATGGCACCGGGCGGCCGCGTCACCTTCAACGTGCCCATCCGCACCGTGGCGCTGCACACACCGCCGCCACCCGCGCCCTGGACGCTGCGCTGTGGCATCGGCAGCGGCATCACCCTGGACGCCCGCGCCGACAGCGAACTGCGCGAGTGGCGCGCCAAGCAGGCCTTCCTGCGCCGCGCTGCGCAACCCTTCCAACTGCTCGAATCCCTGCGCCTGGACGACGGCCACATCCCCCGCCTGGACGCCCACCTGCAGCGTTTGGCCGCATCGGCCGCGCATTTCAACTGGCCCTGGGATAAGCGCTGGGCCCAACGCGCACGCCAGCACCTGGCCGACACCGCCCAAGCGCACCCGCAAGGCCTGTTCAAGCTGCGCCTGCTGCTGGACGTGAACGGTGCCATCGAGGTGCAGGCCGCACCGCTGCCCGCCGCGTCCGAGGCCCCCGCGGCCCCTGTGCAGGTGGCCCTGGCAGACCGCCCCATGCCCGAGGCCGACGACTTCGTCCGCCACAAAACCACCCAGCGCACGGCTTACGCCGCCTTCCCCGCACCGCCCGGCTGCTTCGACACCCTGCTGCACAACGCCCAGGGCGAGCTCACCGAGTTCACCATCGGCAACGTGGCCGTGAAGCTCGGTGGCCAATGGTTCACGCCGCCGCTGTCGGCCGGCCTGCTGCCCGGGGTGATGCGCGCCAGCCTGCTCGCCGAGGGTCGCCTGGCAGAGCGCCGCTTGACGCTGAACGACCTGCCCCACGCCCAAGGACTGGCCCTGCTCAACAGCGTGCGCGGCTGGGTGGACGTGCGCCTGGCCTCCGACTGAACCTGAACATGAACCACCCATCCACCCTTGCTTGAGAGCCCCCACATGCGACTCCTCCACACCATGCTGCGCGTCGGCAACCTCCAGCGCGCCATCGACTTCTACACCCAGGCCCTGGGCATGACCCTGCTGCGCACCACCGACCGCCCCGAGCAGCAATACACGCTGGCCTTCCTGGGCTACGGCCGCAACCCCGAGCACGCCGAGATCGAGCTGACCTACAACTACGGCGTCGAAGCGTATGAGCTGGGCACGGCCTACGGCCACATCGCCATCGGCGTGGAGAGTGCCGCCGCCGTCTGCGAAGCCGTGCGCGCCAAGACCGCCAGCCTAGGCGGCGCCGTCACGCGCGAAGCCGGCCCCATCAAGGGCGGCAACACCGTGATCGCCTTCGTCACGGACCCGGACGGCTACAAGATCGAGTTGATCGAGCGCCCGCAGGCCGCGTCCGAACTCAACTGAACCGCCCGCGAAGCTTGGTCAGGGCTTGATCAGGGCCGGTGGGCCGCGATCTTCGGCGTGTCCACCTGCACATCGCCGCACTGGGCGCGGTGGCGCAGCGCGTGGTCGATCAGCACCAGGGCCAGCATGGCCTCGGCGATCGGCGTGGCGCGGATGCCCACGCAGGGGTCGTGGCGGCCGAAGGTCTCGACCGTGGCCGCCTGGCCGTTCAGGTCGATGGACTGGCGCGGCGTGCGGATCGAGCTGGTCGGCTTGATGGCGATGGCCACGCGCAGGTCTTGCCCCGTGGAGATGCCACCCAGCACACCGCCCGAGTGGTTGCTGCCGAAACCGTCCGGGAAGAGCTCGTCGCCGTGCACGGTGCCGCGCTGGCTGACGCTCTCGAAGCCCGCGCCGATCTCCACGCCCTTGACGGCGTTGATGCCCATCATGGCGTAGGCGATGTCCGCATCGAGCTTGTCGAACAGCGGCTCACCCAGGCCCACGGGCACGCCCGAGGCCTCGACGATGAGCTTGGCGCCGCAGGAATCACCGGCCTTGCGCAGCTCGTCCATGTAATCTTCGAGCGCGTCGATCTGGCTGACGTTGGGTGCGAAAAATGGGTTGTTCGGCACGTGCTCCCAGCCCTCGAAGGCAATGGCTTGCTCGCCGAGCTGGGTCATGCAGGCGCGCACTTCGGTGCCGAACTGCTCACGCAGCCACTTCTTGGCCACGGCGCCGGCGGCCACCATGGGCGCGGTCAGGCGGGCCGAGGAGCGGCCACCACCGCGCGGGTCGCGGATGCCGTACTTGTGCCAGTAGGTGTAGTCGGCGTGGCCCGGGCGGAAGGTCTGCAGGATGTTGCCGTAGTCCTTGCTGCGCTGGTCGGTGTTGCGGATCAGCAGGGCGATCGGCGCACCCGTGGTCTTGCCTTCATAGACGCCCGACAGGATCTCGACGGCATCGGGCTCGTTGCGCTGCGTGACGTGGCGCGAGGTGCCGGGGCGACGGCGGTCCAGGTCGCCCTGGATGTCGGCCTCGGACAGGGCCATGCCGGGGGGACAGCCGTCGATGACGCAGCCGATGGCCGGGCCATGCGACTCGCCGAAATTGGTGACCGTGAACAAAAGACCGAAGGTGCTGCCGGGCATGGGGACGTCCAGAAATCGCTACAAGGTTGCAGCCGGTATTGTCCCCCATCGCGCTGTGCACGTGGCAAGGATGCACCCCGGACGCAGCCCGGATGCGAAAACGCCCGGACGAACCGGGCGAGAGGGTGCGGAGAGAACTGCGAGGTCGGGGGGCTGCGGGCAGGTCGGCGTCCGATCACGCCCGCCAGGGCCATGCGCTCAGAGCAGCGCCTGGCGTTCACCGGCCGTGGCACCCTCTTCCACCGGCCAATCACGGATGTATGCCTTGAGCATGCGGTTTTCGAAGTCCTGTCCGTCCACCACGGCCTTGGCCACGTCGTAGAACGAGATCACGCCCATCAGCGTGCGCTGCGTCATCACGGGCATGTAGCGCGCGTGGCGGCTGAGCATCATCCGGCGGACTTCGTCGATGTCGGTTTCGGGGGTGCAGGTCAGGGGGTGATCGTCCATGACGGTGCGCACCGTCAGGCTGCCGAACACGCCGCTGTTGCGCACGGTGGCCTGGATGACTTCGCGGAAGGTGAGCATGCCGGCGAGGTCGCCATGGTCCATCACCACCAGCGAGCCGATGTCGTGGTCGGCCATGGTCTTGGCCGCTTCGGCCAGCGCCTGCTCGGGATGGATGGTGTACAGGGTGCTGCCCTTGACACGCAGGATGTCGCTGACTTTCATGGAAACGGTCTCCTCGATCGGTGTGCAAGAACAACTTGCATGAACGCTGTGCACTTTACCGGCTTGTGGCGCGACTTGCACAGCAACACGGCGGGCATCTCTGCCCCAGCTCAACAAGGGCCACGGACAGGCAGCGACACGCAGTCTTCATTGCGACAGACATGCGCCCACCTGAACAGGGGGTTGTCCCTGATTCGACGCATTTTTTACGACAGCCCGACCTGCCCGCATGGCCTCAGGACATCACCTGCCGCAAGGTCAGGCGGTCGAAGCCCGCCTCGCGCCAAAAGCCCTGTGTGAGCGTGTCCTGGCGCAGCAACAAGGCATCGGCCAGAGGCGCCACCAGGGCGCGATCGGGGTCGATGAGCAGCACGAAGCGGGGCCCCTGCTCGCCCTCGTCTTCCTGCAGCTGCGCCACCCAGTCCAGCGCCTGGAGGGTCTCCAGCAGCGGCTCGATCTGCAGCGGGTCGGTGCGCAGCCAGCGCGCCAGGCCCACCGCCGACAGGCCTTTGCGATCGCCATGCTGCACGCCCGCCAGCGCTTTGAGCACCGCCAGCGCCAGGGAGAAGCGCAGCCCCGGCGTGTCCGGCCAACGCTTGACCTGCGACAGCAGACTGGGCGTGTAGGCCGCCACCACCGCGCCCATCAGCACGATCAGCCAGCTCAGGTAGATCCAGATCAGCAGGATGGGCACCGCCGCGAAAGCACCGAAGATGGTGGCGTAGGCCGGCACCTTGCCCAGGTAGAAGGCCAGGCCTTTCTGGGCGATCTCCAGCCCCAGGGACGCGAACAGCGCACCACCCCAGGCGTGCTCGCGGCGCACGAAGGTGTTGGGCACGTAGCGGTACAGGGCCATGAACCCGGCGGTCTGCAGGCCGAAGGTCAGGAGTCCCAGCAAGAAACTGACGCCCCCCGGCAATTCGTCCACGAGCCCGCGCGAGGCAGACAACACGTACGAGGTGACCGACAGGCTCACGCCCAGCAACAGCGGCCCCAAGGTGAGCGCGGCCCAATAGACCAGCACACGGTGGGCGATGGGCCGCACGGTGCGCACCCGCCAGATGCCATTGAGCGTGTGGTCGATGGTCAGCATCAAGGCCATGGCCGACACGCCCAGGCCCACCAGGCCCAGCGCGCCCAACTGGCTGGCCTTGGCCGCGAATTTGGTCAACGACAGCAGCACCGGCTTGGCGATCATCTCGGGCACCATGCCCTGCAGCACCTGCTGCTCCAGCACCTTGCGGAAGCGCCCGAACACGGGGAAGGCGCTGAACAGGGCCAGCATCACGGTGAACAAGGGCACCACGGCGATGGTGGTGGTGAAGGTCAGGCTGCCCGCCGTCAGGCCGAGGCGGTCTTCGCGGAAGCGCTGGCGCAGGGTGTCGTAGGTCTGGCGCCAGGGCCAGGTGCGCAAGGTGTCGGCGAGCTGCTGGGCGCGCTGTCGGGTCTGGGCCCAAAGTGTCCGGGGAGGCGTCATGCTGGCTATGATGCCAGCGGTGCGTGTGCCCACGCGCTGCAGTTCCTCCCTCTTGCCACCCCCACCATGCCCCTGGTTCCCCTCGACGCCCCCATCCACGACCCCATCCTGGGTGCGCATCCGCCTGCCCGCCTGGCCCTCATCGGCCGGCTGCGTGCGCTCAACGTGGCCCTGGTGGTCGGCCTCATCGCGCTGGGGGTGCTCTGGGAGCTGTGGCTGGCACCGCTGCCCGGCGGGCGCGGCACCCTGGTCATCAAGGTGCTGCCGCTGGCATTCGCCGTGACAGGCATGCTCAAGCACCGCCTCTACACCTACCGCTGGATGTCGCTGCTGGTGTGGCTGTACTTCACCGAAGGCGTCGTGCGCGTGACCGGCGACGTGGGCGTCTCCCAGTGGCTGGCCGGCATCGAAGTGGCCCTGAGCACGGCGCAGTTCGTGGCCGGGGCGGTCTATGTGCGCCTGCGCCTGAAGGTGCTGCCACCCAAGGCCAAAGCCAAGGGCAAGGGAAACAACACGGACCAAGCCGCCGCGTGAGCCAAGCGACACGGCTGCAGGAACAGGGACTGGGATGAGCACGCACACACCCGCGCAACAGCCGCTGCTGGTCGCCTTGAGGCAGGCCCTGGGCGATGCCGCCGTGCGCTGCCCTTGCGCCGACGAACCCTTGCTCGCCCACCTCCAGGACTGGCGCCAGCGCTACCGCGGCGCAGCGCTGGCCGTGGTGTCGCCCGCCAGCACCGAGGAGGTCGCTGCCGTGGTGCGCCTGTGTGCGGCGCATGGCACGGGCATCGTCCCGCAGGGCGGCAACACCAGCCTGGTGGGCGGTGCCGTGCCCGACGAGAGCGGCCAGCAAATCGTGCTGAGCCTGCAGCGCCTGAACCGCGTGCTGGACATCGACCCGCTCAACCTGTCGATGACGGTGCAGGCCGGCTGCGTGCTGGCGCAGGTGCAGGACGCGGCCGCTGCCGCAGGCTTGCTCTTCCCGCTCAGCCTGGCCTCGGAAGGCAGCTGCACCATCGGCGGCGTGCTGGCCACCAACGCCGGTGGCACCCAGGTGCTGCGCTATGGCATGGCGCGCGAGCTGTGCCTGGGCCTCGAGGTGGTGACGGCGCAAGGCGAGGTCTGGCGCAGCCTCAAAGGCCTGCGCAAGGACAACAGCGGCTACGACCTGCGCGACCTCGTCATCGGCAGCGAAGGCACGCTGGGCATCGTGACGGCGGCCAGCCTCAAGCTCTACCCCCAGCCTGCCAGCCGCCTGGCGGCCTTGCTGCGCTGCCCGGACATCGACGCGGCCACCGCCCTGCTGCAGCTGGCGCGCCAGCACCTGGACGCCGAACTCACCGGCCTGGAGGCCATGGCGGCGTACCCGGTCGCCCTGACCCACCAGCACCTGCCCCAGCTGGCCGCGGTGGCACGGACACTGATGCCCGCGGCGCCTGACGGCACCGGCAGCACAGACAATACCGACAGCACCTCGACAACCAACACGGGCACCACCGCCTCGCCTGTCAAGCTGGCCGATGCCCCCTGGCTGGTGCTGCTGGACACCGCCAGCCCGCGCCCTGAAACGGCCCTGTGCGCCTCACTGGAAGCGCTGCTGGCCGAGGCCCTCGCACAAGGCCTGATCGACGAAGCCCTGGTCTCGCACACCGAGGCCCAGTACCGCGCCATGTGGGCATTGCGCGAGGCCATCCCCATGGCCGAAAAACTCGCCGGGCAGATGGTCAAGCACGACATCGGCGTGCCTTCCTCCCGCATCCCGGCCTTCTTGCGTGCCACCGTGCCAGCGCTGCAGCAGGCCTTCCCGGGCTGCCAGGTCGTGTGTTTCGGGCACCTGGGCGATGGCAACCTGCACTTCAACGTGCAAGGCCCGCAGGACGTGCCAACGCCCACTTTCCTGGCGAGGCACGAGCAAGCCGTGAACGACATCGTCTACGCGCATGTGGAGGCACTGGGCGGCACGATTTCGGCAGAACACGGCATCGGGCGGCTCAAGCGCGAGGCGCTGGCCGCTCACCAAAGCCCCGTGGCCACGCAGTGGATGCGCGCCATCAAGGCGGCGCTGGACCCGGCCGGCACGCTGAACCCGCAACGCTTGGTGCCGTGAACCAGGGCTTCATTACAAGGGGCCGTCCAGCCCTTTGGGCACCGGCAAGGCCAGCGTGTCGATGCCTTCTTCGCGCAATTCGGCGCGCTCCTCTGCCGTGGCTTGTCCACGGATCGCACGTTCGGGCGCATCGCCATGGTGGATGCGCCGCGCTTCTTCGGCAAAATGCTCACCCACGTTCTCGGTCTGCTGGATGACCTGGCGCACCACCTGCAGGTAGGCCGCTTGCAGCGCCTGGGCCGCCTCGGCCAGGGGCCCGGTGGCGTCAGCAGACATGTCGCTGCCCGCTGACGGCGTGGGGCGGTCGACGCCTTGACGCGCTTGATCCGCTTGGCTTGGATGACGCTGGGGACGCTGGTGGCGCTGCGGAGCCTCAGGCGCAGTCGATCCGACAGGCCCCTTCAGCCCGGACACATTGAGCCTCGTCGCCGAGGGCCGGCGCAGCACCGCGTGGCTGCCGCACACCGGGCAGCCCACCAAACCGGCTTGCTGCTGGCGCAAGAGCTCGTCGCCAGACGCGAACCAGCCTTCGAAGGCATGGCCCTGATCGCAATGGAGGTCCACCACCAGCATCGGCGCTCAGCCTGAGGCGGTCAAACCGACTGCCAATCGAGCGGCCAGACGCCCGCGCGCCACTGGCGCAGCCACATCATGCCGACGATGGTTTTGGCGTCGGTCAGCAAGCCGTCGCGCATCCAGCCCTCCAGCTCCTGCTGGGTCGCGCTGAAGACATCGAGGAATTCGCCATCGTCCAGGTGGCGCTCGCCCAGGGTGAGCTCGTCGGCGAACCAGACTTCGATGCGCTCGGTGGCGTAGCCGATCACGGGGTGCATCAAGCCTGCGCGCGCCCAGCGCCGGGCCACGTAGCCCGTTTCTTCGCGCAACTCGCGCTGCGCACAGGCCAGTGCACCCTCACCCGGGTCGAATTTGCCCGCGGGGAACTCGATCATGGTCATGCCCACCGGGTAGCGGAATTGGCGCTCCATCACCAGGCGGCCATCAGGCAACAGCGGCACCACCATCACGGCGCCGGGGTGCACCACGTACTCGCGAGAGGCCTCCCGGCCATCGGGCAGACGCACGCGGTCGTGCTTGGCGTGCAGGAAATGGCCCTGGTACACCGTCTCAGACGAGATCAGTGTTTCGCTCAGGCCATCCCCGCTGCCATCTTTCCGCTCGGCAAGCAGCGCATCAGGGCCCGGGACTGGGGCAACGTTGAGGCCTGGCTGGGTCGGCGTGTCAGACATGGGCAAAGCTGACGTTCAGCGCAGGCTCAATGCCGGCGCAGGTAGCGCCACACGAAGCCCGGGAACGCCAGCGTGAGGAAGACACACAGCCACACGGCCACGAATTCCCAGCGCAAGGGGCTGGTCTGTCCCAAGCTGCCCTCGATGGCGCGACCGAGCAGGGCCACCAGCACCGCCATGACCAGCAGTTCGAGCAGGCGCCACGCCGTCGGCTTGGGCGCTCGGCGCGGGCCGAACACGAACAAGCGTTCGTTCACAAAAGGCAAATTGGCCGCGACAAGCGCGGCCAGGAGCACGGTGGTGACGGCCCAGCCAGGCACCAGGCCCGTCATGCCGGGCCACCGCCCCAAGCGTCACCCATGCGAATGCGGCTTGTCAGCACAGGTTCTCAACCCGCCAAAGACTGGGTGATGGCCTTGGCGCACAGGCTCATCAGGCCGCTGGGCAGGATGCCGAGCGCCAGAACGGCCAGTGCGTTGACCGACAGCAGCAGGCGTGCGCCGCTGGCATCGACCGCAGGCGCGCCTTGCGCAGGCTCGTCAAAGTACATGACCTTGACCACGCGCAGGTAGTAGAAAGCACCCACCAGCGACAGCAGCACCGCCAGGATGGAGATCTGCAGCAGCAGCCCAGAATTGGTGGTGATCAGGGCTTGCAGCACGGCCAGCTTGGCGTAGAAGCCCACCGTCGGCGGGATGCCGGCCAGCGAGAACATGAACACCGCCATGACACCGGCCAGCATGGGGTTGCGCTTGGCCAGACCCGACAGGTCGGAGATCTGCTCCGACTCGAAACCCGGGCGCGACAGCACCATGATCAGACCGAAGGTGCCGAGCGTGGTCAGCACATAGGTCAGCACATAGAACAGCGCCGAGCCGTAGCCGTTGCCAGCCGACACGGTGTTGCCAGCCACCACCGAAGGCACGAAGCCCAGCAGCATGAAGCCCAGTTGCGCGATGCCCGAGTAGGCCAGCATGCGCTTGAGGTTGGTCTGCGCGATGGCAGCCAGGTTACCGATCGTCATCGAGGCCACGGCCAGGATCATCAGCATCTGCTGCCAGTCGGTCGCCAGGTTGATCAGGCCCTCCACCAGCAGGCGGATGGTGATGGCGAAGGCGGCCAGCTTGGGCGCACCCGCCACCAGCAGCGTCACGGCCGTGGGTGCGCCTTGGTACACGTCAGGCACCCACATGTGGAAAGGCACCACACCCAGTTTGAAGGCCAGACCCGAAACGATGAACACCAGGCCGAAAGCCAGCACCTGCTTGTTGATCTGGCCGGTCAGCGTGGCCTTGTAGACCTCACCGATGTCGAGCGAACCCGTGGCGCCGTACATCATCGACAGACCGTACAGCAGGAAGCCCGATGCCAGCGCGCCCAGCACGAAGTACTTCATCGCAGCTTCTGTGGACTGTGCATGGTCGCGGCGCAGGGCCACCAGGGCGTACAGCGACAGCGACATCAACTCCAGGCCCAGGTAGATGCTCAGGAAGTTGTTGCCGATGATCATGATGCTGATGCCCAGCAGCGCGAACAGGCTGAGGGTGAACAACTCACCCTTGAGCATGTCACGCGGGCCGGCGTACACCTGGGCATAGACCAAGCTGGCCGCCACAGCCAGGGTCGCGCACAGCGACAGCAGGTGGCCCATGGCATCGGTCACCACCATCTTCTGCATGGCGTACACCGAGCTGCCATCGTCCAGCGCACACAGGTGCAGGCCAGCGACAGCGGCCAGCGAGGCCAGGGTCAGGTAGTAGGTGGGACGGCGTTGGGGACAGGTGACGAAGAGATCGAGCAGCGCCACCAGGCAGGCCATGCCCAGCAGCACGATCTCGGGGGTCACCGCGAGCCAGTTCAGGTCAGTCATTTGCTTTCGGCCCTCAGTTCAGCTTGCTTTGTGCCACGTGCTTGAGCAGCTCAGTCACAGACACGTGCATCGCGTCGGTGAAAGGCTTGGGCTGGATGCCCATCCACAGCACGGCGGCCGCCAGAACGGCCAGGATGAGGAATTCGCGGGCGTTGATGTCAGTCAGGCCACGCACGTTGTCGTTGGTCACGTCACCGAAGTACACGCGCTTGTACATCCACAGCGTGTAGGCCGCACCGAAGATCAGGGCGGTGGCCGACAGCAGGCCGATCAGGAAGTCGTACTGCACGGCACCCAAAATGACCATCCACTCGCCGACGAAGCCAGCGGTGCCCGGCAGGCCGCAGTTGGCCATCGAGAACAGCAGCGCGAAGGCCGCGAACTTCGGCATGGTGTTGACCACACCACCGTAGGCCGCGATGTCACGCGAGTGCACGCGGTCGTACAGCACGCCGATGCTCAGGAACATGGCGCCCGACACAAAGCCGTGCGCAATCATCTGCACGATGCCGCCGGCGATGCCCAGCTCGTTGAAGATGAAGAAGCCCAGGGTCACGAAACCCATGTGCGCGATGGACGAATACGCCACCAGCTTCTTCATGTCCTGCTGGACCATGGCCACCAGACCGATGTAGATCACACCGATCAGCGACAGCGTGATCACCACGGGCGCGAACTCGTGAGAGGCGTCCGGCACGATGGGCAGCACGAAGCGCAGGAAACCGTAGCAACCCAGCTTCAGCATGATCGCGGCCAGCACGATGGAGCCGCCCGTGGGCGCTTCCACGTGGGCGTCCGGCAGCCAGGTGTGCACCGGCCACATCGGCACCTTCACGGCGAAGGCTGCGAAGAAGGCACCGAACAAGAGGGCCTGCGGCGTGGCGGCCAGGGGCAGCTTGTGCCAGTCGGTGATCTGGAAGGAACCACCCGACTTGTAGTACAGGAAGATCAACGCGATGAGCATCAGCAACGAGCCCAGCAGCGTGTACAAGAAGAACTTGAACGCGGCATAGACGCGGCGCGGACCGCCCCACACACCGATGATGATGTACATCGGGATCAGCGTGGCTTCGAAGAACACGTAGAACAGCAGGCCGTCCAGCGCCGAGAACACGCCGACCGTCAGGCCGGACAGGATCAGGAAGGCGCCGTAGTACTGGTGCGGTCGGTCTTCGATGACCTCCCAGCCGGCCAGCACCACGATGATGGTGATGAAGGCCGTCAGGGGCACAAACCACATCGAGATGCCATCGACACCCAGGTGGTAGAAGACATTGAAGCGCTCGATCCAGGACGCCTTCTCGACGAACTGCATCGCGGCAGTGCTGTTGTCAAAGCCCGTCATCACCGGGATGGTGACGAGGAAGCCGATGACCGCGCCGATCAAGGCGATCCAGCGGGCCGTGCCGGCATTTTCCTGACGGCCCACGGCCAGCAGGAGGACACCAAAGGCCACGGGCAGCCAGATGGCCAGGGAGAGGATGGAAGACATGGTTTGCATGGGCTGGTCCTCGCGCTCAGGGGTGCATGAACACGAACCAGGTCATGAGGGCGAACACCCCCAGGATCATGACCAGCGCGTAGTGGTAGAGGTAACCCGTCTGGAACAGGCGCGTGAGCGAACCGATCAGGCCGACCAGCTTGGCCGAGCCGTTGACCAGCAGACCGTCGATGATGGCGACATCGCCCACCTTCCACAGGCCGCGGCCCAGCAGGCGCGCGCCGGCAGCGAGGATGTGCTCGTTGAACCAGTCCAGGAAGTACTTGTTCTCGCCGATCACGATCAGCGGACGCAGCACACGGGCGAACATCGCGGGGATCTGCGGTGCGACCATGTAGAACACATAGGCCGTGACCACACCGCCCAATGCCAGCCAGAACGGCAAGGTGCTGAAGCCGTGCAGGGCCATGGCGGTGGCACCGTGGAAGTGGTGCGCCAGCTCGGCCATGGCCGGGTGCTTGGCAGCGTCCACCACGATCGCGCCCTTGAAGAAGTCGCCGAACAGCATGGGCTCGATCGCCAGGAAACCGATCACCACCGACGGGATAGCCAGCAGCAGCAGCGGCGCGGTCACCACCCACGGCGATTCGTGCGGGGTGTGATCGTGGCCATGGCCGTGATCGTCATGGTCATCGTGGTGGTCGTGCTCACCCGGGAACGGCTTGTGGTGGAAATTTTCCTTGCCGTGGAAGACCAGGAAGTACATCCGGAAGCTGTAGAAGGCGGTGATGAACACGCCCGCGGTCACGGCGAACACCGCGAAACCGGCAGCCGGCAGGTGGCTGGCGTGCGCGGCCTCGATGATCGAGTCCTTCGAGTAGAAGCCCGCGAAGAACGGCGTGCCGATCAGGGCCAGTGAGCCGATCAGGGACGTGATCCAGGTGATGGGCATGTGCTTGCGCAGACCGCCCATGTTGCGGATGTCCTGGTCGTGGTGCATGCCCATGATGACGGAGCCGGCGCCGAGGAACAGCAAGGCCTTGAAGAAGGCGTGCGTCATCAGGTGGAACACCGCCACGTTGTAGGCCGACAGGCCCAGGGCCACGGTCATGTAACCCAGCTGCGACAGCGTGGAGTAGGCCACCACGCGCTTGATGTCGTTCTGGATGATGCCGAGGAAGCCCATGAACAGCGCCGTGATGGAACCGATCACCAGGATGAAGTTCAGCGCAGCGTCCGAGAGCTCGAACAGCGGCGACATGCGCGTCACCATGAAGATGCCGGCCGTCACCATGGTGGCGGCGTGGATCAGCGCGGAGATCGGGGTCGGGCCTTCCATCGAGTCAGGCAGCCAGACGTGCAGCGGGAACTGCGCGGACTTGCCCATCGCGCCGATGAACAGGCAGATGCAGATCACGGTGATCAGCGACCAATCGGTCTTGGGCAGCGTCAGCGCCGTCAGCTCGTTGGCCTTGGCGAACAGCTCGTTGTAGTTCAGCGTGCCAGTGAAAGCCAGCAGCAGGCCGATGCCCAGGATGAAGCCGAAGTCGCCCACGCGGTTGACCAGGAAGGCCTTCATGTTCGCGAAGATGGCCGTGGGCTTCTTGAACCAGAAACCGATCAGAAGGTAGGACACCAGGCCCACCGCTTCCCAGCCGAAGAACAGCTGCAGCAGGTTGTTGCTCATCACCAGCATGAGCATGGAGAAGGTGAACAGCGAGATGTAGCTGAAGAAGCGCTGGTAGCCATCGTCCTCTTCCATGTAGCCGATGGTGTAGATGTGCACCATCAGCGACACGAAGGTGACCACGCACATCATCATGGCGGTCAGGCCGTCGACGAGGAAGCCGACTTCCATCTTCAGCGAGCCCAGCGTCATCCACTCGTAAACGGTGGCATTGAAGTGCGCACCGTCCACGGCCACGGCCTTGAGCGTCATGGCCGAGATGATGAAGGACACCAGCACGCCCAGGATGGTCAGGACGTGCGAGGCACGGCGACCGATGGACCGCCCCAGCAGGCCTGCAGCGATCGAGCCGACCAGCGGCGCCAAGGGCACCGCCAGCAGCGAATTGAGAGAAAGTTCTGACATTGTTGTATCTCTCCCGATCAGCCCTTGAGGCTGTCCAGCTCGTCCACGTTGATCGAGGAGCGGTTGCGGAACAGCACCACCAGGATGGCGAGACCGATGGCCGACTCAGCGGCCGCGACGGTCAGGATGAAGAACACGAAGACCTGCCCGTCCATGTCGCCCAGGTAATGGGAGAACGCGACGAAGTTCATGTTCACGGCCAGCAGCATCAGCTCGATGGCCATGAGCAGCACGATGAGGTTCTTGCGGTTGAGGAAGATCCCGATCACCGACATGGCGAACAGGATGGCGCCCAGCGACAGGAAATGCCCAAGGGTGATCGACGTCATGCTTGGCCTCCGGTCTGGGTGTCTGCTGCGGGCGCGGCAGGTGCTTCCACCTGGGCCGCCATCTTGACCACGCGCAGGCGGTCGCCCTTCTTCACGCGAACCTGGTCACCCACGTTCTGCGCGCGGGAGTCCTTGCGCTTGCGCAGCGTCAGCGCGATGGCGGCGATGATGCCCACCAGCAGGATGACGGCCGCGATCTGCACCGGGTACAGGTAGTGGGTGTAGAGCTCCACGCCCAGCGCCTTGGTGTTGGGCAGCTTGGCCACATCGGGCGGCATGGCCTTGGCGGTGGGCAGGTCGAAGCCGCGCGTCAGCACGAAAGACATCTCCACGGCGATGACGGCACCGATGCCGCCAGCGAGGGGGAAGTGCTTCCAGAAGCCCTGGCGCAGCGAGTCGATGTTGATGTCCAGCATCATCACCACGAACAGGAACAGCACCATCACCGCACCCACGTACACGAGGATGAGGGCGATGGCCAGGAATTCGGCCTGCAGCAGCATCCAGACGCAGGAGGCGCTGGCAAAGGCCAGCACGAGGTGCAGGGCGGCGGTCACCGGGCTCTTGGCGGTGATCACGCGGAAGCCCGCGTAGACCAGCACAAAGGCGAAGGTGTAGAAAAGTAGGCTGAGGGTGTCCATACGTCGGTCAGCGATATTTCGCGTCCGCCTCCTTGTTGGCTGCGATGTCTTTTTCGTAGCGATCGCCCACGGCCAGGAGCATGTCCTTGGTGAAGTACAGATCGCCACGCTTTTCACCGTGGTACTCGAAGATGTGGGTCTCGACGATGGAGTCCACCGGGCAGCTTTCTTCGCAGAAGCCGCAGAAGATGCACTTGGTCAGGTCGATGTCGTAGCGCGTGGTGCGGCGGCTGCCGTCGTCGCGCACGTCGGACTCGATCGTGATGGCCATGGCCGGGCAGACCGCTTCGCACAGCTTGCAGGCGATGCAGCGCTCTTCGCCGTTTTCATAACGGCGCAAGGCGTGCAGGCCGCGGAAGCGGGGCGACATCGGGGTCTTCTCTTCCGGGAACTGCACAGTGATGTGCGGCTTGAGGAAGTGGCGGCCGGTCAGGGCCATGCCTTTGAAGAGCTCCAGCATGAAGAAGCTGGAGACGATTTCCTTGAAGGACGTGCTCATGGTCGTGTCCTCTTATTTCCAGATGTTCCACGGAGACATGATCCACACGCCCACGACGATCAACCAGACCAGGGTGATGGGGATGAAGATCTTCCAACCCAGACGCATGATCTGGTCGTAACGGAAGCGGGGGAAGGAGGCCCGCACCCACAGGAACAGGGTGACGATGATGAAGGCCTTCAGACCCAGCCAGATCCAGCCCGGGATGAAGCTCAGTGCGTCAACCGGGGGCAGCCAGCCACCGAAGAACATGATGGCGGCCATGGTGGACACCAGGATCATGTTGGCGTATTCGGCCAGGAAGAACATGGCGAAGGCCATGCCCGAGTACTCGATCATGTGACCGGCCACGATTTCCGACTCGCCTTCGACCACGTCAAAGGGGTGGCGGTTGGTTTCGGCCAGACCGGAGATGAAGTACACCACCGTGATCGGCAGCAGCGGCAGCCAGTTCCACGACAGGAAGCTCAGGCCCATGCTGGCGAACTCGCCCTTGCCCTGGCTCATCACGATGTCGGTCATGTTCAGCGAACCCGAGGTCATCAGCACGATGACCAGGCAGAAGCCCATGGCGATTTCGTAGGAGACCATCTGGGCCGACGCACGCAGCGCGCCCAGGAAGGCGTACTTGGAGTTCGATGCCCAGCCGGCGATGATCACGCCATAGACTTCCAGCGAGGTGATCGCCATCAGGAACAGCAGGCCGGCGTTGACGTTGGCCAGCGCGACTTCCGGGCCAAAGGGGATCACGGCCCATGCGGCCAGGGCCGGCATGATGGTCATGATGGGGCCGAGGAAGAACAGGCCCTTGTTGGCCGCCGACGGCACGATGATCTCCTTGAAGATCAGCTTGACGGCGTCCGCGATGGGCTGCAGCAGGCCTTTCGGGCCGGTGCGGTTCGGGCCCGGACGGATCTGGGACCAGGCGATCGCCTTGCGCTCCCACAGCGTCAGGTAGGCCACGCAGCCCAGCAGGGGCAGCAACAGCGCCACGATCTTGATCAGCGACCAGACCACAGGCCAAGCTCCGCCGAGGCTGGCCGCGCCAGCGTTGTACAGGGTGTCAATCATTGGTGCTCTCCCCTACCCTTCAGGCTTTTTCGACACGGACCGTGCCGAAGGAAGCGCCCAGCGTCGCGGTGTCGGCATG
>Ga0209107_10000181_pt1 | contig 37229 bp, 35 predicted proteins | sample LakErihyJuly2011_2_FD_187460 | JGI IMG/M metagenome (GOLD analysis project Ga0209107, IMG submission 187460) | Freshwater microbial communities from dead zone in Lake Erie, Canada - CCB hypolimnion July 2011 (SPAdes) (version 2) | ecosystem: Environmental > Aquatic > Freshwater > Lentic >...
TGGTAAGCATCACCATCCCAAATATGACAGTTGTTATCAACAAGGTATTTGATGTTTGTATCACCACGTAAGAACCATAATAATTCAGTTACAATTGTTTTGAATGGCATCTTCTTAGTTGTAAGTAATGGAAACCCGTCACTCATTTTATGACGAATTTGTCTACCAAATACTGAAATGGTACCACCATTTCTTGTTTCTTTCTTAACTCCATTATCAAGAATGTCTTGGAGTAGTTGTTGGTATTGTTTATCTAACTTATTCATCATTCAAATGTTTGTATTTTAGCATCTACTTCTTTTAATTCTGACCATGTTCCAAGATATGTGATTGCCCTAACTTTCCTGTTATCAATCCACACATACTCTTGTCCGTCTTTGATTCTTGGTTTGTCCATAACCAATCCATGGTATTTAAAACCTTTTTCTTTTAACCACGTTTCGGTAACTTCTCTGTCCTTACTCTCACGTGCGGTGAAGAATGTTATTGTGTGACCTTCATCGTACCACTTGTTAATTATTTCCAATGCGTTTGGGAAATGATTTGCGGTTACATATAAATGACTGTCTTCGTTTTTGATGTCATCACAGATTGTTCCGTCGATATCGATTAAAAATACCTTACCCATTTTATTATTCTTCGTCTTTTTTATACTCTTCAAATAATTCATCGTTTGAAAGTGTTCCGTATTTTGTTGACAAGTCATCGGTTTTAATTTCAGCGTACATTACATGTAATGTATTTTTTAACTCATCTGCTAATGATAGTGATTTACAAATAACAGTTAAGATTCTGTAAGGGTCAGCGTTTGAACCGGGTCGTCTATCCTCAAGATAACCTCTCCATGTTTCTCCGACGGTTTTTGGAACCCTAATTGACGCACCTCTATCAGATACACCCCAACTGAATTTATCAATTGATTGTGTTTCAAATTTACCCGTTAATCTTAAATGGTTATCTGAACCATAATTTTCAATATGAATTTTTGTCCTACTTTCAAATGTTTTAAAGATTGCGTTGAAGTATTCCTCCCCACCTGTCTCTCTCATTTTTTGGTTTGAGAAATTGGCATGTAAACCTGAACCATTCCATTCACCTGTTGTGATTGGTTTTGGGTGTAACTCAATTGCCACCGAATATCTTTCAGAAATTTTATTTAAGAAGTAACGAGACATCCATAAGTCATCAGCACCTTTAAGTTTACCTTTAGCAAAGATTTGATATTCCCATTGACCCAATGCAACTTCTGCGTTTGTTCCTTCAACATTGATACCATAGTTTAAACACATATCTAAATGTTCATCACTAATAAGTCTACCAACAACATGACCACCAACACCGCAATAGTATTTTCCTTGTGGGTCAATCATCCCACCATTTTCAAAACCCAATACAGGTTGGTTATGTCCTGAACGAATAAAATATTCTTGTTCAAATCCAACCCAAAAATCGGTATCTTCTTTCCCAACTTTTGCTCGGTAATTTGATGGGTGAATCTCATTGTTTCCGTCAAGTACTTCACACAACACATAAACTGTTGGGTAATCATCTTTACTGTTATTGTTTTTATAAAACCTAACAGGTTTTAAGTAACAATCGGAGAAGTTACCCTCCGCCTGCATTGTTGAACTTCCATCGAATCCCCAGTTAGAGATGTCATCAATGGTTAACTCGCCGTTATAGTCAACGACTTTAATTTTACTTCTAAGATTTGGTTCGGGTGAATATCCGTCCAACCAAACGTACTCAAATTTAATTTTCATTTTGCTGTTTTTTTAATTTATCTATGCATTTGTAAATGCAATATGATTCTTCGATTGTGAACGCACCTTCTTTGTTCGCATGGGTAAGTGCGATATCGATAAGTTTTAATGCGTTTTCAGGTTCAATAGTTTCAAGGAATTCTTTAAAGTCCGATTCCTCTTCATATTCAAAGTCCCCGTTAAAAAGTGTACTCATATCAAAAATATAAGAAATTATTTTCAAATTTCCAAGTAATTATTGTAATATGTCAGTAATAATTAACGATAAACAGTACGTGGCGGAATATCTGTCGACTCCTGAGGAAATAATGAAGGGAATGATGGGTAGAGACACCCTTGAGGGTTGTATAGTCTTCAAGATGGGAATGGGTCACCATTCGTTTTGGATGAAGAATTGTTACATACCATTGGACATTGTATTCGTGAATAAGAATAGAATTTCACATATCCATAAAAACTGCGAACCCGCAGGAAATAAACTTAATCCACCGAGATACACCGGTATCGGGGACCATGTCATTGAATTTCCAACGGGAACCGCTAATAACTTTAAAGTGGGTGATAGGGTTGCCATGTACTTAGGTACACCTGTGAACCCCGTTCGTTAACCTTCGTATTCGGGGAACAAATTATAATCAAACTGATTGATTCTCTGACGAGAAATCTCGGTGTACTTTTCAGATAGTTCAAATCCGATATAGTTTCTACCCAATTTCTTTGCCGCAAGTGCCGTGGTTCCCGAACCTGAGAAACAATCCAATACCAAATCATTTTTAAATGAAAGGATTTTAATTGCCTTAACCGGAATATCCATTGAAAAGGTTGCCTTAGTTAATGACTTCGTATCGTTGAAGTACTTCCATTGACCGAATACCAACTCCATAAACTCATTCTTATCTTTATCAGAATAGATTCGTTTAGTTCTTGTTTTGGGGTCTTCACCTTCTTCTACCTCAACGTCAACTTGTGCTTCAGTATATGACCACGTTGAGATACCTTTATCTTTCTTCTTGTAGTCTTTCTTATATGCAAGAATAACACATTCTTTTGGATTATATATGTACGGTGCTGACGGTGACATCCACGAACCCCACGCAGTTGTTTTAGAACGGTGTGGAGAATCTTCCTCTAAATCGACAACACCAAAGAAACCGAATCCAATCTCTTTCATTATCTGCCAGTATTCAGATACGATGAATACACGACCGCCACGTTCCCTTACGTTTACTTCATAAGGTATGTTAATCGCAACACGACCATCGTCCTTTAATGTTCTGTAAACTTCAGATAACCAAGTTCTACACCACTCAAAGTAATCACCCATAGGTATATCGTCTACATGTGCATCATATGCTATACCAACATTATATGGTGGTGATGTGACCACTAAATCTATTGTGTTATCACCCAATTCTTTGAATAGTTCAACACAATCTCCGTTATAAATTTTATTCGATTCCATTTACAATTACGTTTTTATCGGTTATCTTCTGATAAAGTATAAGGAATTAAAACCAATAAACCAAATATTTAATAAAAAAGAAAAACATTATGGGATGCGGATGTAAAAAGAAGAACGTTCAAACAACAGTGAACCCTTCACCAGCGACAATAACATTAAACGAAACATTTCAACCAACAACTACTATGGACCAACAGGTTCAACAGTTGGTACAGAAGATTGAGGAGATTAACGAAACTCTTGATTCTCAGGGGGAACAATAATATATTATCGGTTTTAAGATAACGGATAGGGTAAAAACTGTCCGTTATTTTTTGACCATATAATATATATAAATTTATATACTTATATGAAAGCACAGACAAAACTTACGAGTGTTCACATTTTAGATGATGTGTACAAAAAATTCAAAATCAACACGATAGATGGTTCAATTAACCTACAGAAGTTAGTTAATAGGGCTCTTGATTTATACAATACAAGAGAGGATTTTAGAGACCAGATAAACAACCATAACGGTTTGGCAACAACGGGGTCTAAATTCTAACTATGAAGAAAAAGATTCTATTATTATCTGATGATTTAAGAATGACATCGGGTGTCGCTACTATGTCAAAAGAATTGGTAATGGGTACTATTCACAAGTACGATTGGGTACAGTTGGGTAGTGCAATCAACCATCCTGAGGCAGGTAAAATTGTAGATATAAATGCGGACATTAGGGAGAAGACAAGAGTACTTGATGCAAACCTTAAAATCATTCCAAGTAATGGATATGGTAATATTTTTACATTGAGGTCTCTTATTGAGTCTGAGAAACCTGACGCAATATTACACTTCACCGACCCACATTACTGGCAATGGTTGTACGAGGCGGAACATGAGATTAGACAACAAATTCCAATTCTATATTACCACGTGTGGGATAACCTACCTGACCCAACCTATAATAGAAACAATTATGAAAGTTGTGATTGGATTGGTTGTATCTCCAAACAAACATATGGTTTAGTTCATAGAGTGGGTAAAATGGATAACGAACCAACCTTCAAACCTTTGGAGGATTGGCAAATCAGTTATGTTCCTCACGGTATTAATTCAGATGTGTTCAAACCAACAGATAGTGTTGCTGATGATTTAAAGAAATACATTTACGAAGATAAAGAATATGATTTTATTCTATTCTATAACAATCGTAACATCAAAAGAAAACAACCGGGTGATGTGATATTATCATATAAATTATTCTGTGATTCTTTACCTAAAGAACAATCTGATAAATGTTTATTGTTAATGCACACCACACCAATCGATGAGAATGGTACCGACCTAACGGCGGTGGCTAAAAGTGTTTGTCCCGACTATAATATTAAGTTTGTTAACTTAAAATTGGAACAGAATAAATTGAATGAGTTGTATAATATTGTTGACTGTACAATTAACATTGCGAACAACGAAGGTTTTGGTTTGGGTACCGCCGAAAGTATAATGGCTGGCACACCAATCATTGTTAATGTCACAGGTGGATTACAAGACCAATGTGGTTTTGATTACACCGCAGACAATTACATAACATTCGGTTCACTCCACAATAGAAAGAAACACGGTTCAACTTTACATGGTGAATGGGTTGTACCCGTTTGGCCATCCGTTAACAATCTAAATGGTTCGGTCCCAACTCCTTTCATTTATGAAGACAGAGTAAACAATAATGATGTTGCCGGTGCAATTTCTGAAGTTTATGGTTGGGGTAAAGAAGGAAGAAAAGAACGAGGATTAAAAGGTAGAGAATGGGCAATCGAAAACCTATCAAGTAAAGTGATGTGTGATTCATTAATTGATGGAATTGAAACAACTTTCAAAAACTATAAACCTAAAAAGAAATTTGAATTATATCGTATAGTATGAGTAAACCTTTTTTATTATTTAGAGGACCCGTTGAAACATTAAGTGGGTATGGAGCACACTCGAGAGATTTATTGAGGTCTCTTCGTGACATGGACTTATTTGAAATAAGGGTGGATTCGTGTCATTGGGGTTCAACACCAAAAACGGCATTACAAGAGGATACCGAATATAATAAGTGGATACTTGCACATATCGTTAAAGTGATACCCGCAACTCCCGATGTTTATGTTCAGGTTACAGTACCAAATGAATTCCAAAAGATTGGTAGGTTCAGTATCGGTATAACTGCCGGTATTGAAACAACAATGGCATCAAAGGAATGGATTGATGGTTGTAACAGAATGGATTTAATCATCACAACTTCAACCTTCTCCAAGGAAGTACTACTTCAAACCGTTTACAATGAGACCGATAACCTAACGGGTAAACTAATTAGACAACATAAAATTGAGAAACCTGTTGAGGTTCTATTTGAAGGTGTTGATACTGAAATTTATAATGATAAATTTTCGGGGTTAGATGTTGGAATTAACGAAGATTTTTGTTATCTTTTTGTTGGTCACTGGTTGAAAGGTACTTTAGGTCAAGATAGGAAAGATGTCGGTATGTTAATTAAGTGTTTCTCTGAGGCATTTAAGGATTCGGAAGAACAACCCGCATTGATTCTTAAAACATCTTCAGCATCTTTCTCGGTAAAAGAAAGAGAAAACTTTAAGAAGAGAATTTCTGATTTGGTTAAGGGAATTGAAAACCCACCACCAATCTATCTTTTATTCGGTGAGTTAACAGATAAAGAAATGAATGAGTTATATAATCACCCAAGAGTGAAGGCGATGGTAACCTTAACAAAAGGTGAAGGATTCGGTAGACCTCTACTTGAGTTCTCAATGACGGGTAAACCAATCCTCGCATCTAATTGGTCAGGACATAAAGACTTCTTACCAATGGATAAGGCGGTAATGTTAGGTGGTTCATTAACTGATGTTCATGAGAGTGTTGTTGATACATTCATTATCAAGGGGTCTAAATGGTTCACACCAAACTATGGTGAGGTCGTTGAGATTATGAAAATGGTTAAAGATGAATATGACACATTCTATGGTAACTCTCAAGTTTTGATGGAAGAGAATAGAGAAAAATATTCGATGTCAAAAATGACCGAAAAGTTTGAATCAATAATAACACCTTATGTGGTTAAACCTAAAGAAGTTAAATTAAAAATACCTCAGTTAACGAAACTATAATGGGATTACTTGACAATTTTAAATTAGGTAGAGAAAATGAAGACAATTCATTTTTATTTACGAACCATAACCTTCAATTATTTACATTACAACCGACAGTTACATTTAATCAAACCGAATGGATGTTTCAATTTGATGAAGGTGAACCGACGGTTTTCGCAACACAACAAGAAGAATCCAATTTAACGATAACACTCAACAACACCAATCACGCATCGATAGAATTTACGGGACCCAATAATCAAAAATTTAAAATATTCGCAAGAGAAAGACAACAATGAAAATAAGTTATGCAATTACCGTTTGTGATGAGTTACAAGAAATCAAAAGACTTGTACCGTTTCTTTTAGAACATAAAAGACCTGAAGATGAAATCATAGTTTTATATGACCAAAAAAATGGGTCGGATGAGGTAATTGATTTCTTATTACCATTTAATAGATTCCCACATGTTCAAACATGGAGAGGTATGGTTTTCGTAAATGATTTTTCTATTTGGAAAAACAAATTAAACGATTACTGTGGTGGTGATTACATTTTACAATTGGATGCGGATGAAATGATTACCGAGGAACTAATTAAAATGTTACCGGCAATACTTGAATCAAATCCTGAAGTTGATTTGTTTGTACTTCCTCGAATAAACACGGTGGATGGTATAACCGAAGAACACATTAACAAGTGGGGATGGAAACAAGATGAACAGGGTAGGATTAATTTCCCCGACTGGCAAGGTAGATTATACCGTAAAGGTTTAAAATGGTATGGTAAAGTTCATGAAAAAATTATAGGGGCAAAGAAATATTCGATTATGCCTGAAGATGAGGGATTTTGTATCCTTCATCCTAAAACAATCGAGAGACAGGAAAAACAAAATAATTTTTACAGTAAAATTCAAAAGTAATGAAGTTAATTTTAGCAACTGGGTCCGATATAAATTATATGACCAAGATGAGACCATACTTAAAATCAATTGAGAAAAACTCAAACTTCGATAAGAATGTTTTGGTTTTTGTCGGTGATGGGGAAGGTTTATCATTACCATTTAAAAGTATTGATATATCAACATTATTGGAATCAGACATTCAAGCATTGAATATGAATAAGTGTGTTCAACACGGGGATTTTTTAAATTCAAATCATATCAATTCAATTACTGAGGATGATGACGTTATCTTCTATACCGATGGTGATATCATCCTTCAAAGAAATATCACCGACGAGGAGTTAGAACAATTCAGAAACTTCAAAGATGGAGATGTTTATGTTGGTTACAATGAATCACCAACCGATACATTGTTAAACGAATCAAATAGATTGGGTCAAACAGGTGTTAAGGTTGATGGTGTGAGTGACAAACCGTGGGATAAGATTAAAGTTTACAATACCGGTGTTCTGGCAATGAATAAAAGAACATGGGGTAAACTATTAAAAGATTATGTTACACTGTACCCGTCGGTGGAACCTATGTTCTCACATTATGCAAAACAACAATGGTTGATTTCATTTTTGATTGGTACGAGGGAAGATTATAATATAATTGAGATGCCGTACCATATTCATAATCATTTACATTTTCCAAGTCCACAAGGAACAACCCAAGATAGGAACGGTGATGTATTTTTTAATAATAAAAAAGTTTTATTTAAACACAAATGGTAGAAATTTTTAAAAAGATATCTCAAGTTGATATTAAAGAAATAGATTTAAATCTATTAGAAACAACCCTTCCCACATTTGGAATGAATGGTGAGAACTCAAGAGAGTTACCTTCAGAATTATCTGAACACTTTAATACAGGTATTCGTTTTTGGCAATATCCAAATCAGTTTGCTCCGTATCTTAAACAAATATCAAAATATAGAATAAAATCTTATCTTGAAATTGGTTGTAGATGGGGTGGAACATTTATCCTAACAAAGGAAATATTAACCAAAATAAATGGTGAAGTTAATGGATTTGCATGTGATTATATGCCACAATCAAAGATACTTGATGAATACCAAAAATATGGTAATTTTAACTACCTACAAACCCATAGTCAAAAGTTAAATGGAAAATTAATAAATCAAGATATTGATTTAATTTTAATTGATGGGGACCACAGTTATGAAGGATTGTCACGAGATTTTGAAATCTGTAAACAATTTAATCCCAAATACGTATCTTTTCATGATATATGTAGCGATGCATGTCCGGAAGTTGTTAAGTTTTGGAATGAAATTAAGGAACAATATAAACACTATGAATTTATGAGTCAATATGATAGTGTTGACGGTAATTTTTTAGGTATTGGTTTAATAGAGATTTAATATGGAGTACGATTATCTAATAGTTGGTGCCGGTTTCTTCGGTTCCATATGTGCCCACGAATTAACTAAGTCAGGTAAAAAAGTTTTAGTTATTGATTCAAGAGAACACATCGGTGGCAATTGTTACACCGAGAATAAAGATGGTATCAATGTTCAAGTATACGGTGCACACATCTTCCACACATCAAACAAAGAAGTGTGGGATTGGATTAACCAATTCGCTGAGTTTAACAACTATAGACACCATGTGATTGCCAACTACAAAGAAGAATTATATTCACTTCCTTTTAGTATGTGGACATTCAATAAACTGTGGGGAGTTAAGACACCTCAACAGGCGAAAGATATGATTGCAGAACAATCAAATGATATTGAAGAGCCGAGCAACTTAGAAGAACAGGCAATCAAACTTGTAGGTAAGGATGTTTATGAAAAACTCATTAAGGGTTATACTCATAAACAATGGATGAAAGACCCCAAGGAATTACCAAAGGAAATTATTAAGAGGTTACCAGTTCGTTTTACCTATGACAACAATTATTTCTTTGACAAGTATCAAGGTATCCCTATTGGTGGTTACACTCAGATTTTTGAAAAGTTATTAAATGGAGTTGAGGTTAGATTAGGTGTGGATTATTTTAAAGGTGATTTACCCAAACATAACAAAGTAATCTTTACGGGTCCAATCGATAAGTTCTTCGGTTACAAGTATGGTAAGTTAGAGTACAAGACAGTTAGTTTTGAACACAGTTATTATACCTCACCGAACCTTCAGGGAGTCCCCGTAATGAACTATACCGATGTGGATGTACCATTTACTCGCATCATCGAACATAAACACTTTGAGGGTTTAGAAACAGATGGTTCGTGGATTACATATGAATACCCACAAGAGTATGTTGCAGATAAAACTGACCCGTACTATCCTGTGAACGATAAAGAGAACAATGAAATGTTTTCAAAATATAAAGAAGAGGCTGAGAAAGTTAAAGACTGTGTGTTATTCGGTGGAAGACTCGGAGAGTACAAATACTATGACATGCATCAAGTTGTAGAGTCGGCATTAAACTTTATTAAAAAGGAAATCGATGGAAATTAGTTTTGTACTTGCGGTATTCAATAAATTAGACCTAACAAAGGATTGTTATAAAAGACTTCGTGATATCTATCCCGATGCACCTTTAGTAATCAGTAGTGGCGGTTCAACAGATGGTACCAAAGAATGGCTAGAGTCTTTAGATGACGATAATCTTTCATTTGTTCACGATGATGATAGGTTAACCTTCTCAGAAACGTATAATGCGGCAATTAAGATTGTAGATACAGAGAAACTTGTCCTTATTCATAACGATATGGTCATTGGGAGACACTTTCTCGAGAATTTGGATAGGTTACTCAGACCAGATACTTTGATGTGTTATACGACCTTAGAACCACCCATTTTTGCTGGTCACCAAAGACCCGGTAAAGTAATAATGGACTTAGGTAGTTCGTTCCACGATTTTAAATGGGAAGAATTTGATTCATATGTTGAAGAGAATAAGAACAACTGTCAGATATATGATGGTGGTGTGTTCTTTATGAGTGGTTATAAGAAACTATTCGAGGATGTGGGTTACTTTGATGGATTTAGTTTTGTACCAGCGTTTGCTGAGGATGATGACTTCTTAATCAGAACCAAACTGAAGGGATATAAATTAAAAACCACATCATGTGCAATCACATATCACTTTGTTTCACAGACTTCTCGTTTCAGTGATGATTACAAGAAAGATAGATTTAAGTATGAGGTTAACTCAAATAGAAACTTTGTTCGTAAATGGGGTATATCAATTCCATCATTCAATGAATTAAGATATTGGGAGGATAATCTATTTGTTTATAAGACTTTCACCATGGGATTAACAACCCGCAGTCGAGCAAGATTATTTGAGATAGAACCATTCTTCGATAAAATCGATTTAGGGACGATTCCCGAGGATTACATCGAGAATGAACAGAAGAATACTCGTTATGATTTAAGGTCGAAATTTGTCCTTACAGACATCGTAGATGTGATGGTTTATGAAGTTCAACCAATGACTGATGATGACATCTACACGTTACAGAAATTGAGGTTATCAATTCCATATTATGAACCAGGTGAATACCAAGTAGGTTCATTAAAGATAGAAATAAGAAAGGGGGTATAAACCCCCTTTTTTATTCGTTTGTTTCAGTTGGTTTTGATACCAATTGGAATAAGATTGAATAGTTGTCGGTAGTATCACCGGCGTTCTCCAAATCCTCTACTGTCAACGGAGTGTACTCAACTTCTTTCTCCTCGTTTAACAACTCACCGTATTCTTTTTGGAAATCGATGTATTTTGGATTTAACTCACGAGAAATAACTGTATCGTTCTCATCTTTCTGTTCAATGAACATGCCGATTTGAATTCCACCTTTACCATCGTCTTCACCATGTTTTTGGATGATATCATCACGAAGTGTTTCAACTGACTTGCGTTCTGCAGACAATCTCTCACCAAGTTCTGTCAACCAATATTTGGTTTTAAGTGCTAATTTATGTTTTCTAAAACCGATGAAAATTTCTTTTCCTGTTTGTGGATTAACCAAACCGTTAATCTCACTCTCCAATTGTAGGATTTCTCCAAGTTTAAGCGTTCTTTTTGCCATAATTGTTTAATTTGATTTTTATTAATTATACATTTAATTTTTTAAATTGTAAAGTCTTTTATCCATGCCACCAACCTTTTCCTGTAAATTCCGCGAAATCGAATAACAAGTTTATTCTATCTTCTGAACTTCTATTGTGTACAGAGTGTTTTTTCATGTTGTTTAATTCAAACATCTGTCCAATTTCAAAGTATCTACTCTCATCTTCAACAACATACTCAACCTTATCCCATTCACATATCAACGGAACATGAATACGATGAGATAGATTATATGAACCACCAACATCTATGTGTGTTTTAATATCGTGACCCGCCGGTAATTTTACTAATACCGCTCTCACAACATAACCCCATGTATATTCCTTTTCGAGTACATTTATTAATGGTTCGATGATTTTATCGAAATTCAATTTACCATGTAACTCGTGTCTCGTGCCATTGAAGTGTCTAAAATCATTATCATAAATGATAGCCAAGGTTTTGGATGCACCATGCATTGGGTTCTCATCTTGTCTCCAAGTGTAGTTATCCCATTCTTCGGGACTAATGTTTTTTAAACCATCTATAAATGGTTGAACATCTACCTTCCCAAGGTCTTTAAAATTTTCTTTTATGTTCATAAAATTGTCATTAATGCATATGTTAACATTAGGGATATCCAAATTATAAGCGCCCTCAGATATGTAAAGAATCCTGTGTGGAAATACTTTTGACCAATCGGTAAACACTTATGTGATGGTGAAATTAAATATGCGGAATATTCTAATGTGAAAAACAGTATAAAGTACTTCATCCCAAATATAGATGTCAATAAACTCATGATACTCGCATACTTGGATGATGACCCTAATAAGAATGATGACATGAATCCAACCATTGATGCAATTAAAATACTTTGAGAACCGTTGAATTGTTTAATATAGTTTTCGATATCATTGTAGTGCGAACCAACTACATTTCCAAGAATGATGATGCCCGCAACAATGAATACCAAATCCCATTTAATATAACTAAGAAGTTTATCATATGATTTGGAGTATGTTATTAAGTAACTTGTAAACACGGTAAATGCAATAAAATAATACGGTGTTAAACAACTCACAAAGATTGTAATGAAGAATGGAACAACAACAAGTGAGATGTTTTTCCAATTAATCTCATCATCATTTATTACAATATCAACTTCATCATCTTTAAGTGTAAAGATATAGTACCCAATATAAACTGCGGTGATTAATAACAATGGCCAAATATATGACATGAATGATGCATATGTTAATCCCAATACCGCCATTGGAATAATAACTGTCTTCTCAAGAGGTGACCACAAATAATAGTGGTGTGTCGCCAAGTAATCGATTATACCAAACTTTTTTCTCTTCTTGTTATCGGTTGGCGCGATACTATTCAACATACTTGCCGATATCGCAACCCTACCGGGAATTGGTAAGACTCCTCCGAATAACGAAACAAGGAATACCACCAACTTCTTTGACTTAACATGTTGTGTTAGTATTCTGAAAACGTCCGTAAGGTACCCTCTTTCTTTAAGGATACCTGTTACGAACATGATTAATATAAGATAGACAAGGAACTCTTGTCCTTTGATTAAAATCTCCATGCGAAAATGATTGTGCTACGTGATTGTTTTGATTCTTGTGTTAAACCTGGCATTACCTCAACACTGAGGTATGCATGTCCATTGAAACGGTATTGGAATAGTGGTCCAAGATAAATCTCTTGACTACCACCTTCATAATCGTTGTAACGATACATACTACTTGCTCCAATTGTTATATCGTTATTAACAATGTAACCATACGATGCTGTTGATGCATATTCCCTTTCTTGTTTTTCCTTAGTATCGGCAATGTTACCTTCGTAGATAAGGTTCAATCCCCAAATACCATTGTTACCAATTCTATCACCAAGTAATAACTTTGGTTCAATACCCATTTGACCATTTAAAAGTTTATGTTCAAAATAAATGGTTGGGTTACCCCAAATCTTACCCCAATCAGCAAGGGCATAACGAACCTCCCATGAGAAACCTCTCCATTTAAATTCTTTACTACCGTCTTCACCATCGTATACTGTGTGTGAGTATAAGTCAAGTTGAAGTCGTTTACCTAAACCGAAGGTGAATTCATCTCTCATTCTAACTTGAGCGGGTCCGTCTCTACGGTCATGAATGTCAAACCACTTTTCGTACATAACCGAACCCGGAGGATTCATCACATACACTCTTGTTGATGGGAACATTCGCATGGTACTCCACAATGGTTGATTGTAAGGACCTACTTTTGTTTGTAGTGGATATTTCTTAGCTGTTACAATCACCGTTTCCATTTCCATTGGTCCGTGGATTGAATCTCGGTGTTTAGTTGAATCACTAATACGAGCCTGTTCAGAACCTCTGCTTATAGCAGAACCGCTGTACTGTGCACTTAAAGATGTTGCACACATCATAGAAATGAGAAACATAAGTTTCCCTGTGTTGTTTTTAGTAAACGCAATGATTACCGAAAACATGTTTGTCAACGAAAATGATGACTTGTTTGTTTTTTTCATTCTATTTTTTGTTATGAAAATTTATGTCCGCAGACATTACAATAATAACAAAAAATAGTGAAAATAAAAAGGGATTTATTACTAAATCCCCCAATTTTTACTTTTTAAATCCTAACTTTTCCCAAACAATTTTAAACGGACACACACCCGTAAGTGCGGCCAATGGTAAAAGGGTGGGTGGTAACCAGTGTATCCAACTAATGTTATCGAAACCCGCCAAACAGTTTCCAATGAAAACAACAACCCCAATTGATAGGAATGTCATTCTTGCCGATGGTGACGCATCACCTAAATTACAGATTTTTTTCATAATATTTGTTTTAATAATTCTTCTTTTATTTCTTCCGCTGGTGTTCCCTTATGGAATTGAAATGGTTTATTACATTTACATTTAAATTGTACGTAATTTTCAACCAACTCTGTATACTTTTTTTCTAAAAAGTCAATTCTTTCTTTAAGTTCATTAATCTCTTCCATACTTCTCTCTTAATTGGTCATAAAGATTTGGTAGTAATTGTTTTAAAAGACCTACCTCATACTTTATTAAATCTATTTTCTTTTCCATGTATGGGATATACTTCTCCTTTATATCGGTTCGTGGGGTTCTTCCAAATGGATTATTGTAAAAATATCCCGTTCCCCATAACCATTGGAACCAATTTACCGAACCAAATATTCTACCTCTGAACATTTCATCCGCTGGTCTAACAGACATAATCTGTAGTTTTTGCATTAACGTATCAGGAACAAATGCCTTAGTTTTACAATCTTTCCAAAATGGCGTATCGTTTCTTTGACAGGTTAAATAATGTGCCTGTATAAAATCACGGATGTCAATCATCATATCGATATTATCGGCATTAATTGCGTCAATCGTTTGGTTAGTATAATTAAGGTTATTTTTCTCAAGTTCAGTTGCCAAAGTTGACATGATTCCTTGAAAAGTTGAAATTCCTGTTGATTCCATTGGTTCCGAAAACCCACCTGCCAATCCACACGCCACAACATTCTTAACGGCCACTCTTTCACGAGTACCAACTCTCATATTGATTTTTAAAACATTACCCCCATACCCACCATGAAATTCCCTGAACTCTTTCTCCGCATCTTCATCGGTAATATACTTTGATGAATAGACATAACCAGAACCAATTCTATCGTAAATTGGAGTCTTCCATAACCAACCACTATTCATGGTATACAAACGACTATACGGTTCCATTTCGGAACGTTTGTCTTTATATGGTATTGGTGCGGCAATTGCTTTATCACAAAATAATGATTCTTCAAACGAAATAAATGGTTCACCCATTACCGACTCAATCAATGCTCCCTTAAAACCTGAACAATCAATGTATAAATCTGCCTTATGTTTTGATTGGTCCCACAGTTTGATATCTTGTATGAAACCAAAATCATCAAGTTTAACTTGTTTTAAATCCCCCTCAACAAACTTAACCCCATTAGGAATACAAACCTTTCTTTTAATTACGTCAGCAAATTTAATTGCATCGAAGTTGTAACTGTAAACACTATCAATCTCATTAAGTGTTGGTACATAACTTAATTCATCATCCACACATGGTGAGAGGTTATCGAGCGCTAAACTTGGGGTTAGGAATAAATCGTTTATTTTGTGTGGGTCATCGCCATGGTATTTTAAAAGGTACTGTAGTAAATTGGTTTTTTTATTAACATACAGTGTCTGTTCGTTTTCAACCAACACAAAGTGGTCACCCTTATTTGACCAATTCATAAATCTACCACCGTATTTGTAAACCGCGGATGATTCTTCCATCCAATCTTTTTCTTCTAATCCAATAAACTTCATAAAAGATTGTAAACTGGCGGTTGAACTCTCACCTACACCAATTGAACCAACTTTATTGGAATGGATAACAGTAATGTCAAGTTTTTTTTTAAAAACTTTAGATAAAAGAGCGGCGGTCATGATACCCGCGGTACCTCCACCAACTATAAGTATTTTTTTGACTTCCATAAAATTTTTTTATTCTCCACTTGGGGGTGCTATTGCGTCGAAACGAGTATCACCGGGGATAATTGTTCTTTGAACTGGTATTTCTACGTTAATAATATCATCATCTTCAGCAGACTTCAACTCATTAACATATGTTTCCTCATCTGCAAATAACTGACTTATTTGTGTGTTGTAACTTTCAACGGCTGATATCACAATTGGTGCTAATAATTCCACAGTTGTGTTTTTAGCGGTTGCCAATAATGATAATGTTGGTGTAGTTACGGTATTATCATTCAAATATGCTTTAGCCTCCTCTTCCTGAATCTTCCATGTTGCCCTTTCTTGTGGGGTTTTGTTGATGGTTAAATTTTCAAATTTTCTTTTAAAGTGATTCTTAACCATTCTAATTCTTAACCATCTGATTGCTTCATATCTGTCCGTAACTTCATCTTCGGACATTGGTCTTTTAATTCTAATACCCCTTACCCTATCAAAATCTTCATCAAAGAATTCTTCTTCTTGTCCACTTGAGTATCCTTTATAAAGTTTAGCGGAATCTTTTGTTGCGATAAAAAATTCAAGTCCGCGAATAACTTGTTCGGGACAAATTGACATGTTGTACTTATTAATTGTTGCTAAAGAAATAACATTAATATCGGGTACCGATGCAAAATATGTGTTTTCAGCGTAACGTAATTGGTCTATACCACTAAGATTTGGGTGGGCCTCTCCTTGGGGTACATTATATGCTATGTAATCCATTTTTATTATTGTTTAAAATCAATTTCTTTTATTTGTCCGGATTTCAATTGTTCTTGGTCTCCTACCATATCTAAATATTTTACTTGTCCTTTTACCTCGTTCGCAATTTTGGTTGTTTCCACAAGTGCTTCTCTAAAATTTTCAGGCCCCATCTGCATTAACGCCTCAAGGTTACCAACACCAATTCGACCAACTGTTAACAATTCGAGTGCCGATTGTGTTGCCAATCGTTTAATCCAATACTCATGTTCATAATGTTCTTGATTATCCATCAATTCCTTGACATCGTATTGACCTCTAAATTCGTTTTCAATTTTACAAAGAAATCCAATCTCACCTATCGTTCTTTCTCTACTTCGGGTGATATTATCATATGTTATATCAATTTTTTTAATATCAAATTCATATAATTTTTTCTGTGCATCAGACTTTTCCTCACTCATTTTCTCAAGAATTAACACCCTTTCTAATCTGTTTTTTTCAATATCTAAATCAATTTGTTCAAGGTTTGTGTGACGAACTTCCAACTCCAATAAAATTTGTTTGAATTGTCTAAATGGATTGTGTTGTGAATTTACAACAAAATGTTTTATTTGAAATTCTGACATGGAGAAAACCATATCTTTATATTCTTTTGGTAAAATATTTTCTTTCATATTACGTCTTTTATGTTATAATATATGTATTTTTTTTTGAAAAAACAACTATTAGTTGAAAAAAATAATTATTAATAGGAACTCCACATTGGTGATGCTGAAGAAATTTGTCTTGGAGCATCAGCTATTTGAATAACAGTATCTAACGTGTAGTTTATTTTGTCACTGTGAGCATTTTGTCCATCACTACAGTTGTAACCTCCGGCAAAATATCCATGGGTTTGACCCATAACACCCGAGTGTTCATTGTTCCATCTGGTTTGTGAACCCGTATTAATTGACCAAGTGTCTGTGTCCATTCTAAATTGGAAGATTCTATTACCATCAGAACCCCCACAATACGAACCACCCCAATTTCCGGCCAAATAGAACTTATTATATTTTGAATTAACACCTTTTTCCGCACCTCCGGCCGGTAGTCCTAACGCTCCCGGTGAACTTGTTGTTGATATTTGAACCCATGAACGAGTTGTATGGGGCATTCTGTTTGTTACACTATTACTACCACCATACGACGACGCAAATTGGTAACTATAATCTTTATTAAACCAACCAACACCGTATTGACCACTCGGTGCTCCACTTTCGGTCGCCCAAGTCTCTGTGCTAAAAGTTAAAATGTCCATTAGATTACCACCTTTACCCATCTCAAATGCCTTTGTACCATAAGTTGCCACGGTGTTATAGACATCACCCTGATAACTTGGTAATTGTGACGCAGTAAATCCGACACCCTCTTGTGTTGATGATGGTGAACCGCCAGCGCCATTCGGTCTGTTGGCAATTGATTGTACAGAATCTGTAGGGAAGTTCACCCTATCATTTGTTACGTCTCCATTCTGTACGTTATGGTAAACATAACCATTAACTAATGAACTTGCCCAACCACCGTACTTAATCGCTTTATTTAAATTGTTTGACATTGTGGACCACGCGTCAGTGGCAAATGCCAGTTTGGTTACTTGGTTGTAAATTACTCCACCAATATACCCACCACCAATGAACCCTCTAATTAGATTTAATGAGTATTTATAACTGTCTTGTGAGTAACCGAATACTTCTCTACCATTATGTCGAAGACTTGCATAGTTATCAACCAATGTTAATGTTGCTCCGTTTGACCCCGCCTCACCACATACAATACAGACGGCATCTGTAGATGCAATTGTTGCGGTGGATGAACTCGTAAAATCAATCCATGGACCGTCAGCGCTTATTGTTGAGTATTGTAGTGTTATAACATTACCTGAACGTTCCCATTTAATATGATAACCCGGAGCACTACCTCCACCTCCACCAATTGGTGCGTGGTATTGTCCAAAAAATGTACCCGCATATCCATTTGGGAAACCTGATGTGTTTAATGCTCCCGCATATGGTCCAGTACCATCTGCAGAATAACCATTAAAATCAAAATGGTGAACATTAACCCCATACACAAATCCCGCACCGATATAATCGTGTGCCCAATATGCAATGATTCTAAAGTTTTCACCCGCAGCGAATGTTCTATTATAAACCACAGAAGTATATCCCCCCGATGGTGGTGTAAATGACTTATCACCATTGGATAGTGTCCCACCTGTATGATAGGTTGATGCCTTCCTCCAACCGGGACTTCCGTCTAATATTTCTATGTTACCGTTTACTATCATTACATGTGACCACTATACATTGGACATCCCGCAGATAATGCTCTGGGGGCGTCGGATATGTTTATTACCGTGTCGGTATTATATTCAACTCTATCTGAGTGAGCATTTTGGACACCGTTATATCCACCAGCAAAGTATCCGTGGTTTTGACCCATTACCGTTGGTTGTTCGTCGTTATTTAAAGTTTGGTCATATGGGTTTGTCATATATGATTCCGTGGTGTGCATAAACTTCATAAAAGGAGCAACTATTCCACCTGGATGTACATATGATTTACCGTCTTTTGTTGGTAGACCTTTTCCCCAATATGCCAAAGTTAACGTGTAATTTGGTGAAGGTGAACGAGTTGACCAAGTTTCGACCGAATAATCGTATCTTCTTGTTACACCATCACTGGCCAATGACCAACCATAATTTTTGTCAAACCATGATTGATTGTAACTTTGGTTACCAGTATAAACACTACCATCAGATGCTGTTGACCATGAATCAGTATTAAATGTAAATTTTTCATAATTACTTGAGTCGTTTGCTAATGTATAACCTTTACTACCAAACATAGTTCCATTCGGATTGTAACCGATACCGTGTTGGATTGTCGATGGGTAGTTACCGTATGAACGACTACCAATGTCGGTAACTATTTCAGTAGAAAATGACATTTTTTTATTAATTCTATAACTACCGTCTCCGTATAAAATATAACCATTTATGTGTGAGGAAAAATATCCACCATATCTGTGTGGGGTTACAAGATTAGCATTTGCTGAGGTTCCCCAAGTATCCGTACTGTTTTGAATTGTTGTTACAACAGTCCATCCGGCGTTACTTATATAACCACCACCAATATAACCTTTGGTTAAACTAAGACCGTGTTTATATGTGTCGGCGATATATTCATCGTTCAACACTGAACCATTATAAGACATCGTACCAGTAAAATCTATCGTGCCGTATACTTTCATATTAAATTGGACTCCATATTGGTGATGCTGATGAGAGTGACCTCGGAGCATCGGCAATTGCTGTGATGCTGTCAGTATCATATTTTACTTTATCGCTATGTGCGTTTTGACCTAAATAGGTTTGGTAACCACCGGCAAGATAACCATGGTTTTGACCCATAACACCAGCAGTTTCACAGTTTGGTAATGTTTGACTACCAAAATTTGTTGTCCACGTTGAAATGGTATTTCTATATTGAAAAATGGTGTTGTTAATCCATGAACTTGTTCCCGCTAAATAGAATTTTCCTTTTTTACTATTAACTCCTTTTTCCAAATCAGCACCCGGCATTCCAAATCCACCCGGTGTATTGGTTGTTGACTGTACTCTCCATGTTTCACTAGCATACGGGTAAATAGATGTTCTATTTAACACGGTTGAATAGTGATAACCATATTCTCTATCAAACCAACCAACAGTATGTGCTCGGGTTGGGGCGGTTGCATCGGTTGTGGCAACAAAGGTATCATTTGCGAATGTGAAAATATCATAACCCGTAGAATCATTTCCTGCGGTGTATGCTTTGGTTCCAAATGGTAAACCAGTTGTTTCGTACCCAACACCCTGTTGAATTGAAGATGGGGAACCTCCACAATATGTTCTATTACCAATTGCGGTTACAACTTCCGTTGCCAAATTAACTTTATCATTTCCACAGTAACCATTTGAGTTATTTAAAAAGAAATAACCATGTGTGTGGGCTGAGGCCCACCCACCATATTTGTTTGAGTAGTTAATAACATTTGCACTTGTTCCCCACGCATCAGTGGCAAATTTTAATGTGGTAATTGTATTCCACACACTACCACCAATGTAACCACCACCTAAAAGACCTCGAATAAGGATTAAACCCAATTCATAGTGGTCATCGTACAAAGTCTTTATATCTCGACCTTGCACTGTTAGAGCGCCAGTGAAATTAATATTACCATTTACTTTCATTATTTTTTACCTTTAAGTTCGTCTATTTCCTTTTTCAAGTCTTTTATTGCCTCAATAAGGATTGCTGTAATTCTGCTATAAGATACAGAATCCGGTTGACCTTGTGTATCAAATCCAACAACTTCTGGTAAAATTTCTGCCAATTCTTCCGCGATAAGACCGACCTCTTTTATTCCTGTGTCTTTCTTAATATATGTAACACCTCTCATCGCAAGAACTTTATCTAAACCACCTTCAAGTGTTTCGATGTCTTTCTTATATCGAATAGATGAGTTTTCAGTAATTCTACCTCCAACTACCAAATTGTATGTAATATTCGCCCCACCGAAGTATAGGTGAGATGATGCCGTACTTTGGTCACCATAGAAATGGAATGTACCACCGTACCCAATTCCATCTTCTGTTGGGTTACCATCTCCAACCTCCATGTAACAATCCATCGGTGTACCATCTTGTATACCAAATTTACTTGATACGAACGCAGTTGCATATACATAATCTAATGATGGATTTACATAAACTCCGCCAGTTCCATAAACTGAATTACCAGAACCCCATAAAAGTTGGTAGGTAGAGTTAGAGTCGTTATTATAATTAATAGTTACGGTAGCAGCGTTACCTGATATGTTAGTTTGGTCACCTGTATTTGTTCCTGAAGAGGAACCACTAAAGTTGGCTGCGGATATGTTTCCACTTGTCCATATACCAGAACCCATTGCTGCAGTGGTAACCCCCGCTTGCATTAATAGCAATTGGTGATTAAGCCCGGCTTTTGATTGTGGGTTATTTCCTGCACCACCGTAATCGGGGTTGTAAGACCAAGCCAATCCATAATGATTACCTATTGTACCTGATGCACCTCCATCTGTTAAAATATAATCAATACCCATAGCAAATATAGCCTGAGTCTGTGCAGCATCATAAACTCCTACTAATCCTTTTCTTCCATTACTAAAAGTAATATTTTGTGATGTACTACTACCTCTATTTGTTACTGTACCTAATGTATCTGTTTCAGAATAACCAGTTATGTATCCACTATTATTTGTGAACTGAGAGATATTCATGCTAGTTAAAGCAGTCGCAGTTGCCGCATTACCTGAAATGCTTCCTTGATATACTCCACTGTTATCAATGTAAGATACATCTGTTCCATTTCTTCTAAATTGAACAATTCTATTTGAATCTTGGTCTGCAACAATATACCATCTATTTGAGTGGTACTGTATTTTACCTTGAGCACCCGGGTCACCCGTCCAGTTTGAAGTTGCATTACTTCTTATGTCTGTATTGGTGATTGTTATGGTTCCTGTCATGGTACCACCACCTAAAGGTAGATAAGAACCTAATGATGATGCAGCCGCGTAGTATGAACCATCTTGTCCATCTAATAAGTCGGCATCAAGTCCTGAACCAGTTCCGTCATTACCACCGTGCCATACTGTGTTACCATCTTTTAATACTGCACCGTCTCCTCTAACCAAAAATCTAGTTGTACCTGCATTATCAACAAATCTTGCGATGTCACTTCCCGTTCCTGTATCACCACCTTTAAAGTATGAACCCCATTGTCCACCAATTACTGTGAATTTGTATGCCGCCTGAGCGGTACTACCGATAGATACTTGACCACTTGGGTTGATGATAAAATCATTTTGATTGTATCTACCCATTACAACTTTGTAATCGGCAAATGCCTCAATCACAGGTAAACCTGAAATTGTGTTAACCGAGAAGATTGAATCGGTCATGTCATCGGTGATTGTGAACAATCTACCATTAACACCATCAACGGTCAATGCCTCAGTTCCGGCAACCGTACTATTAACCTTAACGGTTTTTAAGTTTGATGTACTTGCTGGGTTTAAGTAATAATTTGTGTCGTTACTATCGTAGTAGATTGGTGAATACATCGCAAAATCAGTATGCCAGTTTCCTGTGTTGTCGGACCAAGCTCCCCAGTTACTGCTTGAGTTTAAGAAACCAATTCTACCACTATTACAGTGAATTCGACGAGTTGTTTCGTCGGTATCTGTCATGTAGATATCTGAAGATGTACCACTACCAACAGTTAAAGCTCCAAATATCTGAACATTATAACTATTATCCATTCTTAAACCCCAGTTTCCACCTGAGTTTAAGAAACCAATTTGATTTGATGAGTTTGCGTATACATAACCTCTTAATGCACTCACGTGTCCACCGGTGTAGAATCTAATTGATGATTCACTATTTGTTGATGAAACGTCCCAAAATCCATTTGATTGGGATGACAAATGCATTGTGGTTGTTTCGTTATATATACCCGTATTAGAATTATCATTTCTAAACCACGCCGTACTGTAGATATTTGAGAATCTAACCGTACTTGATGTTGATACTCTTTGGTTTTCTAATGGTTGGAAACGAGCATCCGATTCTGTTTCTGTAAAGTATCTGTCATCGTGTGTGTGTGCTGATTCCGCATATTTTCCATCAATATCTACAGTTACGGTACCACCATCATTTCTTGTTAATGTAATAATACCATTACTTGTATTAAACGATGCTGAGTTTACATAATAGTTTGTATCTGTATCGACAACCGTTTCAGTTGCGGTGGTGATTCCGGTGATATGACCGAAACTATCCAATAAAATGTCTTGGATATAAGTTCTTCCCGAGTTGTTTGAAGAACCAGCAGCACTTACTGAAGGGTGAGCAGTTAAATAACCTTGAGACCCAACCCATGATTGGGTGGCAACAAGATTACCTCCCATATAAAGATTATTAGCAACCCTAACATGTGCATCACCATTACCAACAGACATTAATTCTGTTGTGTCGTTATAATCACGCTGGAATCTTATACCTCCGTAAGAGGCCGCGGCGGCTAAAACAATACCCGTATGAAAATTAATTTTTAAATCGGGATAAGGATGACTCCACGCTCCCCCTTCTTGGAAAATACCGTATGGGTAATCTCCTGTTGCGAAACCTGAATCACCACCTTCACCTTTAAATCTTAAAACACCAACTCTATCGACACCATCTATTGATACATAATTGTGTGTGTGAGATGCTTCGGCATATTTTCCATCGATATCAACTGTCACAGTTCCACCGTCGGTTCTTGTCATGGTGATAACACCATTACCAGTGTTGAATGTTGCACCTGTTACATAGGTGTTGGTGTCAGTAACAACCGAGAAACCAGTAACTGTTACAGTACCACCATTTGATTTGGTAAGTGTTAACGTACCAGCACTGTATGTACCACCCGTAACCGTAACGTCCGAAATGGACTCCAACATGGTGACGTTATATGTGTCACCATTATTTCTGGTGAATGTTAGAACCGCAGTTGACCCATTCCACGTTACTCCCGTGGTGTAGTTATTGGTATCAACATACGATGTAATCCATCCAGGATTTGTGGATACACTACCATCGGCCATCAAGAATTGTGCGGATGTTCCTCCACTCTTAACAAGTGAAGTTGCCGTTAATGCCCCCGCATTGGTTATTGTTACTATATTGGTTGCACCACCGTTTCTAAATACAAAGTCACCTCCACCTGTGTTTTGGAAATATAAATTGTTTGAGTGCCATTGAATTTTGTTTTCTTCTCCTGTCCAAGTACCGTAGTTACCTTTTAATGCGTAACCACCGGCAATTGTTAAGTTGTCATCAACATAAACAGAACCATTGAAGTATGATGTTCCGTTGTTATAAAAAGTATATCCGGAGTTGGCTCCACCTATTGACACATTTCCGTTAACAAAGAGTTTAACTCCTGAAACGGGTGATGCACCCATCGCAATGTTTCCACTGGTATTAAGATGGAAATCGTTTTGATTATAACGACCCATTATAACTTTATTATCAGCAAACGCCTCAATTACGGGAACACCCGCAATTGTGTTTACTGAGAATAATGAATTACTTAAATCATCTGTGATTGTGAATAGTCTACCATTAACACCATCAACCGTGAATACTTCTGTTCCACTTGCAGTACTGTTTAATTTAACAGTTGCCAAGTTTGAAGTACTTGCCGGATTTAAATAATATGCGGTGTCATTAATATCGTAGTAAATTGGTGCGTAAACTCTACCTGAACCATCTACTCTATATGTGAATGATGAACTGTCCGTTCTTAATGCGTAACCATAAGTGGCCCCTGCGGCAATGTTTACATAAATACCATATTCTGATTTAGAACTGTTATATGCGTTGAACTGTGCCAACCAGTCATTGTTGTTTGTTGCGGTAACATATAATGTTGCGTCTTGAACTGTGTTAGTATTTCCACCATCAATCCAAAAACCTCGGTTATCATAAACTCGAACCATTGTTGATTCGGTTTGGTAAATACCACCACCGTATGTTGCGTTGTACCAACCTGTTGCGTTATTACTTCTGAACCAACTATCAGCAACAAATGAACCTCCATATACATAATCTGAAGATGGATTAACGTAAACCCCTGAAGTTCCGTAAACTGAATTACCTGAACCCCATAATAATTGATATGTTGAGTTACTATCATTGTTATAGTTGATTGCCCCAAGATACGTTCCCGCCTCTTGGTACTTTCCATCGATATCAACTGTTACAGTTCCACCATCATTTCTTGTAAGTGTAATAATACCATTTGAAGTATTAAATGTTGCTCCGGTTACATAATAGTTTGTATCTGTATCAACAACCGTTTCAGTTGCCGTTGTTATACCGGTGATGTGACCAAAACTATCTAATAAGATATCTTGTATGTAAGTTCTACCTGAGTTGTTTGAAGAACCCGCAGCCGATACTGAAGGGTGAGCGGTTAAATAACCTGAATCGTTTGTAAACTGAGAAATATTCATACTACTCAACGCACCAGCAGTATCGGCATAACCCGCATAAATCTTATACCAAGAACCCCACGTAGTTGCTTCTCTTGTTCTAAATGTTACATACCTATCAGAAGTATTATATCTTGGGATTGCCAACTGCATTGCGTAGTTAGCAAATGAATAATCATTACCAAGTCCCAAAGTAAATCCGTAGAATTGTGATGAACCCGTACCCGGACCGTTTGTTGACCCATTCACATATCTCGCTCCAAAGTCTCCAACACTATTAAAATCGGTGTAGGTACTATGATTCTGACCCATGTTATTGAACAAACGATGTTCGTCTGTCATATCATCTATTACCGAATGGGTGTGTGATGATTCCGCATATTTTCCATCGATATCAACTGTTACAGTTCCACCATCATTTCTTGTCATGGTGATAACACCAGTTGAAGTATTAAATGTTGCTCCGGTTACATAATAGTTTGTATCAGTATCAACAACCGTTTCACTTGCCGTTGTAATTCCAGTAATGTGACCAAAACTATCTAATAAGATATCTTGTATGTATGTACGTCCACTGTTGTTTGAAGAACCCGCGGCACTTACCGAAGGGTGAGCGGTTAAGAATGAAGATGCGTGAAGACCATCAAGTAAATCTGCGTCTAATCCTGAAGATGACCCATCGTTTCCTGAGTGCCATACCGTTCCACCATTTACTGTTGCTGAACCACTAACCGCAAGTGAACCACTAACGGTTGTTGTTGTTCCACTAACAACGAATGCGTTTGTTCCGAATGAACCCGCAACTAATTTGTCATCAGAGAATACCTCTAATATTGGTAAACCTGAAATATCGTTAACTGAGAATAATGAACCCGATAAACTATCGGTTATTGAGAACAATTGTCCTTGTGAACCTTGAACATCAAATACTAAACTACCTGAACCATAAACTTGTAATGGAACGTTTGGTGTTGCTGTATCTGATTCACCATAACCAACTCTAACACCTCTAGCAACTGTTAAATAACCATTGGTTGTGAGTGACATCGCACCTTGTGATGTGTTATGTCCATCATCTCCCCACCAGAAACCTCTGTCATCGTCGTTGTTCATTTGGAACGTCATTGCCCAATCGGCAAGTCCACCGAAATTGTTTCCGGATTCCATACCGATAGCATATGTTCCACTATTACTATAAACGTTATACTTGTTTCTTGTTGAGGATGTGTTCGTCCCATAAACACCCGTTGCGGTTACATTATTAAATGTTGGACTATTACTTGTACCTAAATCTTGATTGATTGTGTATTGGGTAATGTTATATGCATTTCCACTAATATTACCTGTAATCTTTGAACCCGCAAGTGCGGTAATCCATGAAGGGTTACTATATGAACCGTTACTATAGACACCGTTGGTTACAGTTGCGGCATTTCCTGAGATATCGATACCCCAAGTGCCACTTTCGTAAACATATTTGTAACCTGAACCATTTTTAAGGAAACCATCTGTTGCCAAATAGAAACGTACATTACCTGATTGTGTGAATTTAATTTCTTCATCACTATCATCCTGTGTACCGATTTCTAAGTATGAACCACCAGCGGCGTTACTTGTTGAAATAAACTTGATGAATGCAGCGTCGGTATTCAATCCCCATGTTAAACCTAAATTCGATGTTGCACCGAATGCAATGTTACCGGTCATTGTACCTCCCGATAATGGAAGTTTTGCTCCAATTGAACTCGCAATCGTTGTTGCGAAGTTCGCATCGTCACCTAACGCCGCCGCCAATTCATTTAAAGTATCAAGTGCTGAAGGTGCCCCATCAATCAGGTTCGTAATTTGTGTTTGTACATAACCTGTGGTTGCATAACCCTGACTTGCGTGGTTACCCCATCCATATGCGGTATCCCAATTTGATTTGTTATATCCTGTTATCGCAACCGAACCTCCAAAGAAGTTAGCGATTTCAGTTTCTGTATAATATCTTGTATCTGTTGTAGTTGAATAGTTGTTTGTATTCAAATACTCATATTGTGTTATGTCTCCACCACCGTAGATTGGTCCCGTCACAATCATACCACCTTGTGGTGTTTGGTCAAGGTCAACTTGTGCTGGAGTTTCGGTCAATGCGGGGAAATTACTTACATCTCCAGGGTCAACAGCCTCATCAACCCAATCTTTAATAACCCAACCGCTTGATTGGATATTTTCCAACATCCATGCTTGTACCGTAGAACTACTTTGGTCTATATAAACTTGAAGTAATGCACCATCGTATGTTGAACCATCTTGAATACGAATGTATCTAAATGGATTACCTGAATATCTTGAGTTAATTAAAACTGTAATATCTGAGTAATTTCCATAATGGTGTGTTGCATAGAACACAACTGATTGGTGATTACCACTTGAGGTGTCCCTTAAAATAAATTTACCAACCGCTCTGCTCCCCGTGTTTACCGCAATGGTATACCATCGACCATCGGGTAATCCCAAAGTTTCTACATTTTTAACATACGGAAGATATCTATCATCATGAGTGTGACCCAATTCTGAATACTTTCCATCGATATCAACTGTTACAGTATTACCGTCATTACGTGTAAGTGTGATAACACCATTACCTGTATTGAAAGTTGCTCCTGTTACATAGTAATTTGTATTTGTATCAACAACCGTTTCAGTACCTGTTGTAATTCCTGTAATATGTCCAAATGAATCTAATAAGATGTCTTGGATATATGTTCTACCTGAGTTATCAGATGAACTCGCCGCACTCACCGAAGGGTGAGCGGTTAAGAATCTACCATCGATATCAACGGTGATTGTGTTTCCGTCATTTCTTGTTAAAGTGATAACCCCATCACCTGTGTTGAACGTTGCTCCCGTTACATAATAGTTCGTATCGGTTACTGTTTCACTTGCGGTAGTTATACCTGTAATATGTCCAAATGAATCTAAAAGTATGTCTTGGATGTATGTTCTTCCACTATTGTTCGAAGAACTTGCCGCAGATACAGAAGGGTGTGCGGTTAAATATGTGTTACTATCTAATGTGCCATCACCTTTAACAAATTCACCATGGTTACCACCTTGAGTAATGAATGATGCTGCAGTTATTGATATTGTTGAGGTGTTACCTCTTTGAACAACATCCTCTAATGTTGATATTTCACTGTACGATGTTAAGAATCTACCATCGATATCTACAGTATACGTTCCACCATCATTACGGGTGTATGTGATTACACCATTTGATGTATTGAATGTCGCACCTGTAGTGTAAAAATCGCTACTTGATGAACCGTATCTACCATCTAAGTCAACGGTATATGTGTTTCCATCATTTCTTGTGAACGTTAAAACACCGTCACCGGTATTAAATGTTACACCTGTTGTGTAGTTGTTAGTATCAGTTACAGTTTCACTTGCGGTAGTTATACCGGTTATGTGACCATATGAATCAAGAAGAATGTCTTGAATGTATGTACGTCCACTATTGTTTGAAGAACTTGCAGCACTTACTGATGGATGTGCAGTTAAGTAAGTGTTTGAATCAACACTACCATCGGCCTTTAAGAACTGAGATGAAGTACCACCACTCTTAACGAATGATGTTGCCCTCACATTTCCTGTTACCGCTAATTTGTATCCCGATACAGGTAATGAACCCACGCCAATCTCACCTGTTGTTCCTAAGTAGAAATCATTTTGATTGAATCTACCCATCACAATATGGTAATCGGCAAATGCCTCAATCACAGGTAAACCTGAAATTGTATTTACTGAGAATAATGAATTACTTAAATCATCCGTAACCGCAAACAATCTACCGTTAGTACCGTCGACCGCAAATACGGTTGCTCCCGATACTGATTCGTAAACTGTTAATGTACCACCACTAATTACAACATCATTATATGATGTAACACCACTTACAGTGATTGATTGGTTGGTTGTGTTACCTCTCGCGGTAACTGTTGATAGTGTATCCGTTTCGGTGTATCCTGTTAAGTAAGAACCAGCGGGTTGGAATCTTCCGTCGATGTCAACGGTGTATGTTCCACCATCGTTTTTTGTAAACGTGATAACACCATCTCCGGTGTTAAACGTTGAGCCAGTCGTAAATGTATCCGTGTAACCTGTTAGAAAACCAAGAGAATATATCTGAGCGGAACCACTAATGATATTAGAGGGTATTCCCGTCAATCCACTATAGGTAATCTGAGATGAACCCGATACTAATGTTGGGGTATTAATAAGGTACGAATAATCCAATGAACCCGATAAACCATTGGTTACAATTAGAGTACCCGTTAATGTATTTGAGCCGGAAATGTTAACACTACCAGTAAAATTATGATTATCACTTATTTGGTCTCCGAACTTGGTGTTTCCGTCAACAGTCAAAGAACCTGTAATGGTTTGTGAACCACTAACAACCAAGTTACCCTTCAATTCTGATGAACCCGATACGTGTAACGACCCCGTTACGTCTGCGTCAAATATTCTCATGTAAAGTTCTTATTATTTTATTAGATAAATACTTCAAATGTCCGTTCTTTATCCCTTTGCTTGTTATTTATTATTACTAATCTAATATAAATACGTATGGTACTCTATAGTCTAAATATTGAAAATGGTATTTGTGAAGAAAACGGACAGATAAATGTTAAGGAAATGACATCTACAACACACCCCGATGTTAAAAAAACAATTGACAATTTTAACTCACTTTATACGTGGGATAAGATGTTCACAATTAACGAAACGGAAACACGAATTAGATTCGGTGATAGATTGTTTTTATTCTATCTGAATGGTGAGGTTGTGGGACATACGTGGGTTTCAAAAAAACATCTTCCTGAACCACATATATACATATATAATGTATTTGTGGATAAGACTAAACATAATAAGGAGTTATGTGATAGTACAACTTATGTTTGTATGGTAATGGATATGTTATCTAAGGAAGGTTACACCGATGTTCACCTTTACGTGGATAAATGGCATAAAAAAGCCCAAACCTTTTTTAAGAGAATGGGCTTTAAAGAATCAAATTGGCTTACTCTCCAAGATGTTTAAGTTTAATTGCATTAACAATTTGTGTCGTTAAATTATTTAAAATTACCTTTTTAGGTTCTGAAACCTTTTTCAAGAACATTTTATATTCTTGAGCGGTATATAGTTTGTCTTTGTTTACTTCTGTATTCATAGTTTTAATTTTTTAATTTTACATTCCATGTTCTTTTTGGTTACTCGTTTCACAAGTGAAAAATTCACCTGGATTTGAGGGTGCCTCGTATTTCGGAAGATATTGTGCGGCTGGAACTAAGTATATGTCACATTCAAGTGGTCCATATGCGGCAAAGCTCAACTCACCTTGACAACAAAAATAATCGCAATAATTACACGTATAAGTTGGATATGGCATTTGTCTTTCACAAGCTTGTCTGCTAGAACCATAGAAATAAATGTACCATTGGGGGGCATTTGGTATATTCATTGGGTCATACTGTGGTGGATATGGTTCACATGGGGCATTACAAGTCCAATCACAAGCCGGTGGGGTCCTGTCACCCCAGTCCGGCGTAGGCATATCTTGACAGTTTTGACCAAATGAGTTTCTTATATCGTTTTGATAAGGGCCAAATGGTCCGGGCACACCGTAGGATGGTTGATAATAGGTAAAACATCCAACATTTGATTGTATCGATGCAAATCTTGGGGAATTATTTTCTTCCTCAATAACCATATAGTTGTCGATATCTTCTATGTCAAGTGTTGATACGTTTTGTTTTGTGAATTGGAATTTAATGTCCACAATGTTTTTAATGACAAAACTTTCTGTATCCATGTCATATAAAACAACTCCGTCTCCAACCTCTAAAAATTGATATTTTTTATATTTTGTTATACCATTATCGTCCACCACAATTGTTGAGTTTGGTACGTCAGAAAAAACAATACCGTCTTCTAATTCAATTCTCCTAACCCAAATCAATACGTTTTGATATTTTGAAATGTTTTTAACTTTTGAAAAACCTATTGTTGAACCCGTTAAAACATTTTCAGTCGTCGCCGACCATGATGTGGTAACACCTGTCATTGGTAATTCATACAAATTTGCCGATTTAACATCATCACCAATTTGAATGGTTGTTCCATTTACAAATGTGCCGTCAGATTTTAAAATCAAACTATTATCATCTAAGTGATAAAAAACATTGTATATGAGTGAGTTTTGATGTTTTTGTAAATAAACCGGTCTTTCCCAATATTGTATCTCGTTGTTATCATCGTAATCTACTGAAATTGGTAAAGGGCAAGGATGTGTTTGTTCAAATGGTTGGAATAGATTTAAAATACTAAGAGTATCACCATATAAAACATCAATAGTCCTATACGTTACTTGTTTACCTAAAACCAAATTATCTGTGTTAACAATATATTCTTGTAATAGTGTATTTTCAGGTAAATTAGTTTTTAAAGTTTCCAATTCTTCAATTGTGTCTATTTTAAAAACTTTTGGGTAAACCCCATAATTTGTTGTTGGGAATCTTTCCTTTATAATAAAATTAGGGTGAACCCCATTGTCTCGAATATTACTACCGATGGCATCAAACCCCAGTGTTGCATTTACAAAATATGTTTTAGGTATTGAAGTTGACTCCGTATCATACATTAACTTTAAAAACTCAAAGTTGTCCTTTGCATATGTTGAATCGACCAATGCGGTTGTATCATAAACCTGTCTTAAAATTAATTCATTTGGAGAATCTTCAATATACGGTACAGTGATTGCATTTGGGGATATGACTTCAACGTGTAATAAAATTCCCTTATCTGCACATTTATCGAATAAAAAATTTTGGAATGTATATAATGTACCGTAATTAACGTTATTGTTTTCATCCAAATCACCGTATTGACCCGGTAATTCTTTATTTAGTAGGTACGTAATCTTTGTTATCTCATTGTCAATCAAAAAATTATCAAACGCAACCTCATTAATATATTCTCGACAATCAGAAAAAACAAATCCAACGTTGGTATTAATTTCAAGTATCTTAAAACTACCGTCTGTATCCTGTATGTAATCAGTTCCTATTAAAACTCCTCTCATTATATCAATGTTGTATTTTTCTTTGTTGGTAAGTATTTTTCATCAACCTCGCCCCATTTTGCCAATGGACATGAATTGTGAATCATGCTGAATACCTTTTTATTAATCGGACATCCACATTCTCCACAGTACGCAGCCCAATCCTGATTTATGTTTAATCTTCTATTTAATGAGGGACATTCTGCACAAATCGCAATCCTCTCTTTGGACATATTTCGTTGAATGTCTGTTGGGTTGAACGAACTCAACCACGAATTAAAAATGTCTTTTAAGTCCATATATGTAAATATCTTTTGATTAGAATATAAATAAAAAAAATTAATGATTGTAGGTAAAAGGGTCTCTTTTCTTTAATTCCCTTAGTTTTTCCCTGAATTTCTTCTTCCGTTTATAGTCTAACCAAATTCCTTTAATCCACTGTATTATTTTCATTTTTTTGTTATTATGTAGTTATTAATCACCAATATATCTATTTCGGTATCCAAAAATGTCTCTACCGCATCTTGTGGGGTGAGTACCATAGTTTTATCTTTAATATTAAAAGATGTGTTAAGTAATATTGGATACCCTGTTATGATTTCAAACTTTTTTAATAAAAGATATATGTCATTGTACGGTATAACGGATTGAATTCTTGCCGTCCCATCTACATGAACCACCGCCGGTAGTTTATCAATATATTTTTCTTCCACCTTTACCACTTGGTTCATATAGGGAATGAAATCACCACTTTTAAAGTATTTCTTTTGTGATTCAAACAATACCATTGGGGCAAAGGGTCTAAACCCTTCTCTTTTTTTGATTACTTTGTTGATTCTATCCTTCATATTAGGTGAAGTCGGGTTCGCCAATATTGACCTATGACCTAACGCTCTAGAACCAAATTCAATCTTACCTTGAAACCACCCAACTATCTTGTTTCTTTTTAATTCCATCGCAATTTTATCATGAACTGATGTAATCGTTTCATATCTTTTATAATATATCCCTTTTGTGTTTTTTAACACATCAAGAATATCTTCATTTGAATATGATGGACCTAAAAAAGGATTTGTGTGAACCCTAACGGGTGTTTTCTTTTGGTGAAAGTAATTTAAACACGCACCAATACAAGAACCCGCGTCAGATGGTGCTGGTGGGACCCACACGTTTTTAAAGTCAGTATTTTCTTTTATTTTCCCATTTGCGGTTCCGTTGTATGCGCATCCACCGGCCAATGCAAGATTTTTTGAATCACTGAATAAGTGAACATCCTTTAAAATCTCAAATAATACGTGTTCATACTTTTCTTGAACGGATGCCGCAATGTTTTTATGTTCCTGTGTTATATCTTCTTCGGGTAATCTATTTTCAATACCCATTAATTCAATCAAATCTTCGTTAAACATCAGGTCATTTCTATCCCATGTGAAATAAATCATATTTGTTTTTAACGACACACAATTGTGAATCACCAACTTATTAATCTTATCTCTATATGGTTCGGGGTCCCCGTAAGATGCAAGTCCCATCATTTTATATTCACCTTCGTTTGGTTTAAATCCAAGGAACGATGTCATTGCAGAATAAAATAAACCAATTGAATGTGGGTAAACCGCCAGTGGTATTATTTTAAATGAATCTTTATTCACATATGCAACCGATAGTGTTTCCCTTTCACCGACACCGTCTACCGATAAGACAACACAATCTTTAAATGGTGATGTGTAATATGAATAATATAAATGTGAATCGTGATGTTTTGAGTAGAAGATATTGTCCGATAACTTTTTCAACTCTCTTTCTAATGACCAATAATTGTATTTGGTTCTTATTAAAGATTTGGCAGTATATATCGGGCACTCAATAAAATTTCTGAAGAATGTATTTTTAACTCTCTCAAGTTTAATTTTTGGGTCCTCATAATAACAAACCATCTCAACATCTTTCTTTTTAATGTTGTATTTTTTGTAGATATATTGTAAGGTATTAACTGGAAATCTATAATCATGTTTCACTCCTGTGAATTTTTCTTCTTCACATGCAAAAACCAACTCCCCATTTTTAAACAAACAGACAGATGAGTCATGATAATATGATGATATCCCAATTACGTACATTATTTAACTCCTTTACCGTAGTAGATTGTATCTTTATGTACTCTTTCTCTCCATGGGTCTAAAACAATACTACCCATTGGAAATTCCGTTTCATTAAAAACATTTCTATGTCCTAATAAATAAATAGCGGGTTTATTAATAGTGTCGTATTCAACTTCCATAATAAAACTACCAATAAGTAATGAATATGAACCATCAGTATATTCAACACCGGGTTTGTAACTCTTACCCATAATAACCACAGGTAATCCGTATTCAGCAGAGAGGTCAATTAATCTATTTGCTATGTTCTTTGCCTGTATTTCTCTCGACAACATAATTGAATCAAAAAGGTCATAACCTAAATCTAATTCTTTTGCCATGTATCTTAATGCAATATTGTCGCGAGGGTGACACGAACCTCCATCACCTAATCCCGCCTTCATATACGCAGGACCCGTAATGCGGTAGGTACTTCTTTCCAACGCACCCGTTACAATATCGGTATCCATATTACCATTCTTTTCCGCAACATCCTGAATCATATTGACCAATGAAATCTTTGCGGATATGAATGTATTGTAAAATATTTTAATCGCCTCAGCATCATCCCACGTACCAATTTCATAACGAGTCCATGGTGTGATGAGTGTTTCGTAAAAATCTCTCAGTATTTTCGCGTCAGTTGTTTCTGAACCATCCTCAGTTCCAATGATAACCATTTCAGGATTTACCATATCGTTTTTTACGGTCCCCATGGCAATAAGATATGGGTTGTAAATGAATCGATAATTCTTAACAAGTGGAATAAACTCTCTACGAGTTGTTCCCGGTAGAACTGTTGAAATTAAAACAACCAATTGTTCTTTGGTTGTGTAATCGTTTATTTCATCTAAGATGTTCTTTACTGTCGTGTAATCAAAATCCTTTGGGGTTAGATGTGATGTTGGGTGACTACCATCATATAATGGGTCATGGGGTGTGGGTACCGCAATAAAGATTAAATCCTTACCGTTACACACTTCTTTTATGGTTGGTACCATTTTAAAATTAGTGGGGGTCACTTCTCTAACATCGTAACCCTCAACAAAGTGTTTCTCAGCCATTACTTCCCCCACATCTTTTCCGAGTTTCCCAACTCCGATAAATCCTATTTTCATAATACGTTATTTTTTAAATACGGAACAATCACTTCTTCCGAAAACTTTTTATGTCCAAACTCAGTTGGGTGAATGCCTCTATGTTCATATCCAACATGACCATTAAAACCCAATTCATCGTAATTCTCTTTAACCCATTCATGACATCCACTCACGGGAAGAAACTTACTAAAATCAACCATATCAAATAGATATTTTACTTCGGGATGTGATATCAAAGTGTCTGCTCCATTTGCATGGAAAATATCCAAATATGATGACATAAAATATTTGATACCTTTACGTTCCAAATACCATTGCACCATTAATATATTTTGCATGGTCATTAACATTGAACCAACATATGTATGTAGATTTTCGTACCAAATCTTTGCTTGGGGTATATCCCACATAAAGTTGGTTATTACCCAATTTTTTCTATCATCGACAACATTTGTTGGGTTTTCAATCCATCCATTAATGTTTGATAATCTTTTTGAATCTTCAGTGTAAAAATCGTGTCGGTCAATACCACTCCACATAACACCAACAACAATATCTTCAGGTTTGTGTGTCTCTAATAATTTATCTACTTGGTATATTACTTTTTTAGAAATTAATCCGTTACCCTGTGATGCCATCCCAACATTAACCAAATTGTAATCCATTTCATTACATACAAATGTTGGCCAATTCCATGGTTCAAATGTGAAACTACATCCACTGGCAATTAGTGTTTTCTTATTCATTATATTAATTTTTTATTTATGTGTTCAAACCAATTGTTTGATAATTGTTCCTGATACTCTAATGTGGTGTGGAATCTATATTTAATTGATGGGTCACTTCCCCGATATGTCCACGGGTTTAGTTTAGAATCTAACATTATCATTCTATCACCAAAAAATTTAAACTCACGTGGATATAGATTTGTGTTAATACAATAGAATTCAATTCCGTTATCTAACAATTTCCTCAACCCATTGGCAACAATCCAAGAGTCCTGTTGTACTTTCCAATTGAAGTCGTAGAATCTATCAAACCAATCTTCTAAAATTTTAACTTCAGATTTGTTAAGTGTCCCCTTAGATTGATTATTCCAAAAGAAA